>ERZ791903.85-NODE-85-length-146542-cov-11.256630_pt1 | contig 146542 bp, 93 predicted proteins | sample MGYA00510148_ERZ791903 | MGnify/ENA primary metagenome ERZ791903 (study PRJEB30046, sample SAMN00792080) | human gut metagenome | study: EMG produced TPA metagenomics assembly of the A metagenome-wide association study of gut microbiota in type 2... | reverse complement strand
CTGCTTGAGCCATTTGAAAAACAGCTCTACCTGCCAGCGATTTTTATAAAGTTCGGCAACTTGAAGTGCAGATATATGCATCGCATTGGTTATGAATATGAACTCTCTTTTTTGTTCTTCATCCCAATATTTAACCAGCCTAATTGGCTCTGGATAATATTGTTTAGGATAGAATCCAGTCAGAAGTACGCTTGCGTCTGAAAACACATTCTTAGGCAGCCTACGTTTCCATTTGATGGATTTGTACTGGAGATTTTTTTTGCTCTGACAACGAAGTAGGCTTCAATCTGATGAATCTTATACAGCATCTTGAAGTTGTTGTAACCGCGGTCAAAGATGTAATAAGAGTCTGGTTCATAAGGAACTTCAATCATAACTTTAGAATCGTGTATGGATGCTTCCGTGATATGAAAGAATGCAGGAATCTGCGTTTCTACATCATATAATGTATGCACTTTGATACCACCTTTCTTCTTGCGGAATTTAGCCCACCAAAAGACTGAAAGGCACAGGTCAACAGTTGTCGAATCGAAGGCATAAACGTTACCGCCAAGTTTGAAAATATGATTAACACGCTTTTGTCGTGCTTCACCAACCAGGTAGTAAGAGTATTCTTCAAAGATATGATAGTCTCTATCTTGATTTGCTCGTGCCAGCGATGACTTTGATACGTTTTTGCCCATTCCTAAATGATAACATTTGGAATGATGGGCTTCAAGCGCAACTATTAAATCTCGCAGACTTTCACAATTAGAAAGTTGACCAAACATCAAAGCAAGTAGTTGATTCCAGCAAGTGAAGTGCTTCACATATTTGTCGCCATCATACTTGCGTACAATATAGTTGAACTTATTCCTATCCAAGAATGACACTAGTTGAGCGAAAACGTATTTATCTTTATGCATTTGCAAATCTCCTTTTAGAGAAGCAAAGGTGCAAATCGAAATCCGTTTAATCGAAAAACATCTGTAACTAACTAAATTTCAAATATTTCAAAGAACTATTTTAGATTTTAATGGGACAGCAATGATCAGATATAATAAAAGAAAAGATATCGGAAGCGAATATTATTTTTATAGACAAAGAGCTAGTAGGCTTTGCAGACATCAAGAACTATATAGACCTTTATCAGTACATCACTATGGCTCCCCTGTTATTGGCTCCCCACTATTAGGGCTCATTCGGGACTTATACTCCTATAGCGTACGCTCATGTTGGATGTACTAAAAAAGAAGGCACCTCCACAGGCACCTTCTTAAAAACACTTTAATTAAAAACACTTTGGGTAACATACCCAAGTATACTTTATAAGGTAGAAGTCTCTACTTATTGAATGGATCTAATATTTCCTCTTTATATAATTTGATTGTATTCTTAGAGTTAGAATTATCTGTCATTGTTATTACAGTAGGATTTTCATCACTGTCGGCAGACAAAGTGAAAGTCTTTCCATTAAATGGATAAACCATATAGCTCCAATTATAATCATTCCATAAAGTAACTCCAAAATTATTACCTCTGGAAGCAAACGTAAAGTTCACCTGATTGTCGCCCGCAGTTTTGTTATTGAAAAGCAAGAATCCTGCCGTACCGCCACAACTCCAATAAAAAGCGGTAGTTGTGGCATCGTATGGTGTAAATAATGCATAATCCAAAGGGAGCCCTAATGCGGGCATTACTTGAGTTTTTATAGCATTCCACCTAGCAATAGCTTGAGGATCTCCTAATCCACTCATTGCAAAATACCAGTCATTGTTGAGCAAAAGATAATTAAGTGGGAAAGTTGGAGTAAAGAGGGCATTTACACCATTTGTCGGAGAAAAGGTACCATACTTTTCATCAGGCTGATATTTCAATTCCTCAATTGACTTGCCATTCAAAACCACTGGCTCACGGAATTTAATATTTCCTTCAGTCGTTATAATGTATGGTACTTCTACTGTAACATCATTATCACCTTCCGTATAAGTTATTGCAAGGTTTCTATATGAAACTGTAACATCCGCTTTAAAATCTCCTTCTGTATATTTATAAGCTATGAATTGAGAAAACACTTCATCTGCATCCTGAACACCTTGCAAGAAATCTTTCCATGCAACTGTTTCAGCCAATGGAGTCATTATGATTTTGGTAAGATTCTTCTTTCCTTTTAGTATCACCTTATCCTTAGTGGCCTCCATAATAGTAAACTCAAAATCTCCTTCCATACCTTTTCCATCACTGCCTATTCCTCCAGGATTATGTGGATCTGAGAAAAAGTGCATAATTTCATTGTGGGTGTCAAAACTCAATACCGGACCGGCACTTTGCTTTAATACATACGTACTGGCAATCTTTGCTTCAGCATCATATATATCACTTGCTACTTGTACTGTACCATCTTCTGCAAATGAAACTAATATATTATAACCTCCATAAGTTAGGTTTGCGGAAGGGTAGTACTCCATCAACCAACCATTCTTGGCACTTGTCAATACCTCTTTATCAGCCTTTAGTGTCGCTTCAATACGATTGGCAGAAGAATCATTAAATAAATCGTCCTCTTCCGGTGTGCAGGATGAATAAAGAGCGACGGCAAGCGATATAAATAATAAATTAAATATTTTTTTCATATTACTTTCTAATTAAGTGTTGTTAAATCAAGAGTAGCTACTTCTGCGGAGCGACGGGTAACGACTTTACGTAACTCATCAATATCTATTTGCCAACTACCTTTTAAATATTCTCTTATAATTTCCAACTTATCAAGGATGGCCTGTTTACCAGATTCATCTTCACCAACAACTCCGGCTGCTAATAACTTTTGCCAAGCAGCTTCTGTGCGAGTTATGTAAACAGAAAGAATTTCTGCAAAATCCTCATTTGCTTCCTTACTCGCATATCCAGATACAAAACCGGATTTAGGTGCATCAGAATCTTTCAGATTAATCCAGTCCGTAGCTCTATAATTACCGGCAGAAATTAAATTGAAATCTGTATCATAGTTTTTCTTTTGCTGCAAAATGTGGGTAAACTCATGGTGCATTGTTTGGAAAAACCAATAATTCAAATCTGTTGTACTGCCACTCTTATCAGGAAATGGACTATTGATATCAATATACGGATGCTCAATATCAATTACGTTTACATTATACAATGTCACCTTTATTCCTCCTTCGGCGGTACCCATCACAATACTGCCAGTGTTAGGATAGTACGCCGGAGAACCAAACAACTGCATCACTCGTGGACAATACGTTTTGACGAATTCATCACCAGCTACTTCTTTATAAACATCAATCCAGACATATTTCATCATTTTGGCCAAAGCTATAGACTTATCGTAGTCTGCAGGAACCAGGTTAAACTCCATGTTCGATTCCTTGTCATCATATCTATAATTAAAACTGATATTATAAGGCTTTACATAGTTCTTCATCAGCCAATTGTCGAATTCATTCATTTCCGGCTCTTCCGTATCAAAAATACTCTTTGAGTCAAGATCATCTTCACTGCAAGCCCCTAAGCACAAAGTGAATGTAATCAATAAAAATAGTTTTATATATTTCATAATCATTTCATTTTTAAAGGTTATTATCTTGGGTTGGCAGCCAAACCGGCATCAATAACATCCGAAGGCAACTGGATGGCGCGACGCAGATCACCGACTTTCAATATATCTGTAGCCAATCCATAACGGTTGTGCGCTACTTCTATACCATAACGTTTAATGTCGCACCAGCGTTGTCCATCATGCATTGTCTCAATACGGCGCATGTGCAATACACATTGAATAAAATTCTCTTGTTCACCAGGTGCTACAGTAAATCCTTGAGGGTGAAGCTCTTTTTTAATAGTACGATCACTACCTCCATCAGCCATAGATGGTACAGGGCAATATTTAATACCATTCCAGAATTCATTAATGCTTTCACGAGTCAATGTTTGCAAAGTATGGGGCATGCCATTATCATCAACATACGAAGAAAGGCAATTTGTAACTTGCCAACTATTTAAATCGGCAGCAGCTTCCTCATATTTCTCTAAAAATGTATAAGCCTCTGCACGGCAAAGTAATGTTTCGTTTGTTGTAAATGGAACAAATACAATATGCGCATAACCTGTGCCGGATGTTTTGTCTGTATATTCCCAGAATTCATCCAATTTCGGGAAACGTACAGTCTGATTCGAACCATAAAGTTTTCTACCCAGAATCAAGAAACTGCCGGAACCTGAAGACCCCCATGGACCTTCGGCCCAATAAGTCTCATAAGTGGTTATTTCCCGCCCATGATTGTAACGTGGGCCACTTCCGGAGCCGATTCGTCCAGCAGCGGAATATGCCGGAATAATTAAAAGGTTACAGTTTTCACTTGCCTGCACGTAGGCATTTGTCACATCGCCTGCTCCAAGTGGAATATAATTGGACATTTGACGCAGTACCCTATCTGGGTTGCTTCCCAATACTTGTGTTGCATATTCAACTACCTTTTGATAGTTTGACTTATCCGGTTTCACATAGAATAAGTTAAAACGAGTTGCAAAAGCATAAGCGGCCTTTTTATTAAAATGATATTTGGGGACAGTGTAAACATCATCACTGATATATGGCAAAGCCGCTTCTATATCCGCATTGATTTTTTCATAAAGTTGAGTCATGGTTCCTCTTTCATATTTCACAATTACTTGAGTTTCCGGTTTTTCAGAATAGGGAATTCCCATATCCTTATCTGCTGTTTCCGGGTTATAAGGTAAACAGAAGACATTTGCTAATACAAAATGGGCATAAGCACGGCACATCAAAGCTTCCGCCTTTTGAGGAGCCAGACTGGCGGGATCACCCAAATCATATATTGCTTGTATAGCTTGATTGGCAGCTGCTATGGCTCTATAATAAGTTTGCCACATGTAACGTGGATCATCATTACCATCACTCGTAATATCTGACCACAAATAGATTTCCTCTTGATCCTTATAATTGACTGCGTACTGAGGCCCGTGATCCACTACATTGTCACTGCTATATTCCATCATAAGGACAGGGGTCTTGTCTGGGTAAGCAGATACAAGTATAGATGTTACTTTTGCTTCCGTGTCAATCTCAGCACGGTTATCTGGCATCGTATTGAGGAAGTCATCGCAGGAACCCAGCAAGAATGCAGTTCCTATAAGTGCTATATATATATGTTTCATGTTTTTTCTCTTTTTAATGGTTAAATTCCTAATCTCAAGGTTAGCGTAAACTGACGTGGTACGGGGACTGCTACACCACCTGTATTGAAGAATTCAGGGTCTTGTCCGTTCAACTTCTTATCAGCATAAATCAAGAATAAGTTGGTAGCTTGTAGCTTAAGTGATAAGTTGTTGAATTTTAATGGTGCAATCCAGGATTTGGGGAAATCATATGATAATGAGATTTCTTTCATGCGGATGAAGTCACCTTTAGCCACACGTGCAGTAGAGCGGTTATAAGCATTGTAAGCATAACTCAAATGATTATATTCCTGATTCAAACGACGGTCCGCAATAACAGGAATATTAGTCGTATTCTCATCGCCCGACTGCGTCCAACGGTTCTTGAATTCTTTGGGCATGGCTGCCAAATCAGAATACCAGTTTTTGAAAACCGGGTCTAGGCGAATAACATTACCGAATGAATAGGTCATAAAGACATTCAGCTTAAGACCTTTATAACTAAAGGTATTTCCAAAACTGCCTGTAATGGTCGGATCTGTAGGTCCTTCGTATACTAAATAGTCTTTTACTCGCGATTGGAAATTAAGCTCTGTTACAGTTTGCTTTCCACTTTCATTAATAAAGGTAGGAAGTCCTTCTTCGTTCAACCCTTGGAAATCAATAGAGAACAAAGAGCGTACAGGATAACCTTTCATTGTAAAACCAGAGCCAATCACCATATCCAGAATGCGGGTATTGGTTTCCAAATCAGTTACTTCATTTTTAGCTTGCGAGAAGATGAAGTCTGTATTCCATTTAAAATCCTTAGTTACAATATTACGTGTAGACAATGTAAACTCTATGCCATGCGATTTCATACTTGCTACATTAGCATACTTCATCACTTGTCCACCAATACCCATTGTATTAATAGCGCCAATCAAGTCATAATTATCACGTTTATACCAATCGGCTGCTAAATTGATGCGATTGTCCAGAAAACCGATCTCAGCACCGATATTGAGTTCGTGTTTCTTTTCATAAGTAAGTTCGCTATTCTCAAGGTCGTCAATCTGTAACCCCGACTCTTTCACTGAAGTAAATGGGCGCCAAGGATTAAAACTACTAATCACTACCCGAGAGTTGGTTACGTTTGCCGGACCACGGTCTGCAGTCAGTGAATAAGATGCTTTTAAAGTCAGGTTCGATAATGTCGGGCGTAAATCTTCAAAGAATGCTTCTTCATGTACATTCCAAGCACCAGATACATTCCAAGTAGGCAACCAACGAGAAGAACGACTCTTACCTAACTTATTGGAACCCTCATAGCGGATAGTACCATTAACGGTGTATCGTCCTTTATATGAATAAGTACCTGTTGCGAAGAATGCCACCTCACGTGAACGGCTTTCTTCTACAGTATAATAATCTGTGTTCTCTTCATTACCCTGCTTAAAGTACTGATAGTCATAAGAAGGGAGCATACCCATCTCATACTGCATGCCTACACCATTAAACCATGTTTTCGTGCGGTCCATAGAATTCACTTCCATACCGCCGAAAAGGTTGATAATATGATCTTCTGCAAATACATCGTTATAATTCAATGTTCCACGGAAATCCCAACTATTCATTCCATATTTTGTTTCACGATAAAATCCACCTACCGGTAATACACTGACGGGTAGAGAGTTCACCTTGTCCGGATCGGTATACAGCCAGGGATTAGCATCACGCATGGTAGCATCATCCATTGCACGAAAAGCCCAAGCCTGGTTAGAGTAATCCTTAACATAGTGTGATTGTGTCGTTGTAGAATATTTATAAGCACCCAGAGCAGAAGCTTCTAAATTTTTGAGTATTTTCCATTTTAATTCTCCTTGAAACTTCATATCAACTACATTTAAGTCCATGTAGTTGTTTTCAAGTTCATGCAAAATGTTGAACGGAGCATAATTGCGGACATAGGTTTCATTAGCATCCAATGTGCGTGAAGTATTTAATGCATACGAATATGGATTAATATCAAAATCGCGTGATACTTCTCCGGTTACATAATTAGGTGTCGAACCTAAAGTTCCGGGAGCTTTTTGTTTACGATACGAAGCATTTCCTATCAGGTTCAATGATAAATTGCTGTAGATATTATACAAGGCATTTACATTGGCTGTATAGCGTTGAACCGAGCTTTGTTTGGTCCATCCCGGATCGTTCATGACACTAAGTGATGTGTAATAAGAGGCTTTTTCTGTACCGCTTGACATACTGATCGCATGGTTTTGTGAAACAGAACTATTGAACAGATAATCAAACCAGTCTGTGTTTCGGTACTCGGCTTGTTGCAAATAGGCATTGATTGCCTTAGTTGTATTGGGCAAACCAAAGCCACCACTTGAAGTGTAGTCATTAATCAAATGATACATTTTACCATAGACACCACTGTCAGATGCACGATAAACATTTGAGAAGTTTAAGTAGCCAGCATTTGCCATCTCCTTGAATACTCCCATCTGCTCTTGTGAATTCATGATATTGAAATTGGTATAGCTGGGCTTCATTCGCATCGTAAATTCACCGGTATAACTAATTTTGTTGGAACCAGCTTTACCCTTCTTTGTTGTTACAACGATTACACCTGCCATTGCGCGTGCACCATAGATAGAAGTGGCCGATCCATCTTTCAAAATCTGGAAACTTTCAATATCATCCGCATTCAATCCTGAAATGGCTGAACTAATCAACGTAACTGCGTCACCGGATGACAAATCATCAGCACTAACCTCGGTAACATCCTCCATAATAACCCCATCTACTACCCACAGCGGCTTAGAACTACCATAAATAGAAGTAGCTCCACGTACGCGGATTTTAGGAGCTGTACCAAATGTACCGGAGACATTCTGAACGGATACACCAGCAGCACGCCCTTCCAGTGCACGACTTATTTCAGGCAAGCCGTCTAATTTTACATCATCGGCAGATAATTTTGATGTAGCACCAGTAAAAAGACGTTTGTCCATACGCTGCATACCAGTAACCACAACTTCCTGAAGCATTTCGCTGTCGATTTTCATCGTAACTTTTAAGTGCGGTTTGATACTTACTTCTTCCGTTTTCATACCAATGTAAGAAATATGCAATGTTTTCGCAGAACTAAGTAGGTTGCATTTTGTTGATAATCAACAATAAATATATATTTACAGAACTCAAATCAAGACAATTATAATTTATTAAATATCTAGTAACTAGATATATACAAAACATGAGCATATATTTGTATCTACCTAAAAGTTCTTCTGTTTGATTTTCAAACACCTAGTAATTAGTCAGTTACTGTTTGATTGTGAATATAAATGAGCGATAAAACCAATACTATAGGTTCAGGTAGAAATTCAAATGTATGAAATACTTAAATTTTCTACCCAAACCAGATTGGTAAATTGCATGCATATCAATAAACTACCATCTAGTCTTGATTTTTCAACAAAAGAGTATTATATGCAGTTGAGTTTAATACGAACAATTTCATTCTCACAAACAACAAATAACTGTATCGGTAAAAACGATAAATAGAACATTTATTCTAACTTGCAATTAGCCTATATTAAATCAATATTTATTCTCTTATATAATAATGAATTACAGGTTTAATTAGAGAAAATAAATATAAGAAAACATCCTAAAAGTTTTATATAAAACTTTTAGGGGGCATTTTATCTAAAACAACTTTATTTTAAGAAGACCTTATTCGTATCCCAGATTCTGTTGTCCTTGAATATTAGGGTTAACATCAACTTCTGCTTGTGGAATAGCTAATATTATTCTGTAATCATTCCAGTTCGGAGATATTAAATCCGTTGAATTTAAGTAATGATCAGTGCCTTCACCTGGTGTTTTTTCACGGTTTAGGGTTAATCCCAGTCGCATAGTATCGTAGAAGCGATGACTTTCCATGACCAGTTCCTTTCTTCTTTTTTTCAAAGTTAATTCAGAAACTGCACGTTTCCGAATTTTATTCAAATAGAAATCAGCTTTATTCTAGTTGGGAGTTGATTTTTTCAGTGCAGCTTCAGCTGCTATTAAGTAGATATCTGATAAGCGAAGTAACGCGTACATTATTAACCGGTAATCTTCCATTCTGGCCTGGATATTTATTGATAAACCTTATCTCTTCATTATTATCCACTTCAAAAAGTCCTGTACCTACATTATTTCTTATTACCTAAAGGTCAGAAGAAAAATTATAAACAATAGTAAAATTGTGTTTACTTCAAGATGATTTAGAACATAACTAAGGCTAATTACTAACAGGATGGAGGCAATTTATAGTTCTTTTTTCTATACATCACTTTTCATTAGAGTCTTATGGAAAAGTTATAATACTTACCTCGTCTTGAGCTGTATAATTAAATCCAAGTGGTGTATTGATTACAGAATCAATTATTAAGGCATTTAATGTCCGTTTTAACAGGAATGATGCTTTTCAACTAACCAATTTCATAATAAAACAGCAATGAAGGGAATGTCATTGAACATTCCCTCCACTAAAACAAAACACTTTATTTATAAGTCCAGTAAAACCTGTTGACGGAATTATAGTTCATATCGGTATGGTAATAAATTAATTCCGCCAATATGTTCTGATGGAATTATTTTCCTGCAAGATTCAATTCATCGTTGTAATCGGTTTCATTCAAGGGTACATCCCAAGTCCATTTGTTTGCACCATCAGCTGGAATCGTTTTCGCAATGGAAATATGTGCATTACCTCCATCAGCGAATCCTTTACGCACTACAGAACGATTCCATCTTTTGTAATCACTCCAGGCAAAGCCTTCACCCCAAAGTTCAAGTTCACGATAATCCATGATTTCGTTCCAGAGGGCTTCACCGGTTTTCGTGCAAGTGTATTCAGGATTACGTCCAGAGGTAGCGTTTAATTCTATTAAAGCAACTTGTGCATCCGGTTCATTGTTCAAGAAGTAGTTGGCTTCCGCTTCAATCAATACCATTTCTGATGAACGAATGAAAGGCAGATAGCTTACCCCCGGAGTATCAAATACATAGAATTTCAACTGTCCGCCCAAATACATATAGCCAGATTGATAAGGAGCGGCAAGTCCACTTACCGCCATTCTCTGGCAATACTCTGCAGCGTCTTCCCAAAGCAAGTCAGCTTCTTCGCCTTTACCCAGTCCAAGAATACCGTAAGTCAAATCCATGGCTGAGCCATCATTAAAATCATAGCCGGGGAATTTGTCTTCTGTCAAGAACAGCGCTTTGCGGGCATCATTGTCCGGGATGCGGTTAATAAGCTCACGCCCAATGGCCCCAGCACCAGTATTGTTTGCACTCGCATAATATCCGTTACAAGCAAACTGAGTACCATAACTCCAATACCAATTATTTTCTTGCGAACCGCCGAAACAACCGAAAATCCACTCACTCGTCGGATTGCAGAAACCAGATTGATATTCAGCGTTACTCATAAGCGGATAGTTTTGGCGGGCGAGTTTGGCTTCGGACAGAGCTTTGGTGTAATCTTGTTTAGTTATAGCAGCACGAGCATAGACTGCATGAGCAACATTTACATTCGGCATCCATACTTGTGCGGCATCACGGTCCATACCACTCTGGTTATACAAGGCAATTGCTTCATCCAAATCTTTGTAGATTTGAACATACGTCTCAGCCAGAGTAGCATAGCCTTGTCCGCCAGTGGATTCATCAATACGGAGCACGAGTCCTTGTGAAGCGCCGTTATTGGAATCCTGCCATCGCCAACAGTAATAGTGCACTAACTTTTCGAAAGCGTATGCGCGGAAAGTCAGTGCTGAAGCCTTGACAAAATCTTTTTCAGTTTGAAGTCCTTCAGCATTATCAATATTGGCAAGAATAGTGTTCGCATTACCAATGATAGTATAATAGTAGTACCATGCGTATGCGTCATAAATAGAGTTAGTGCGTGTATGGAATTCTTGATTATGAATAGGTGACCATCCGGAAGCATACATATTATATAAGTAATTCTCGCTCGGATAGTTTTCATAATGAGCCATGATGTTATTTTCGCCTGCAAATCCCTGACCAAAATAATACTGCTGTGTAGTCATAATTTTGGCTATACCGTTCAATGCTTTCATTGCATTTGCCGTGGTCCCTACGGCATCGGATGCTCCCGTTGAATCGGTGGGAGCGGTATCCAAATAGTCACCGGCACAGGAGGACACTAACACCATACATGCCAATAGGCTACCTGTGAACAATTTATTGAGTATTTTTTTCATTTCTAATACGAATTATATGGTTATATCTTTAGAATTTTACAGTCAAACCGAAATTATATACACGGGCTGTCACATACGTATCATCCGAACCTCCATTAAACGAATATTGCGGATTTAGTCCCTTGCGTGAGGTTAGTGTAAAAAGGTTTTCTACACCGGCAGTCAACGACAACCCTTCCAATCCCATGTTCTTCAGCCAACTCTTAGGTAGACTGTAAGACAGGTTCAAATTCTTGAAAACCAAATAAGAAGAGCTGGTTAACCAACGGTCGCTGGCGGCATTCAAGTCGGATGACTTATGAAAATCGGCACGCGGAGTTCCATTCGGATTGATGCGGTTGGCGGAAGTTTCTGTCATACCGGTGGGAACTTCTTTCCAAGAATTTAGGATATCCTTATGGTAAGCGTTACCAGAAGCACCTGATTCGGATACTCCCATCAGGCTAGCATAACTGCCATCATATGTCTTGCCACCTAAAGAATAGGTGAACAACATATTCAAATCCCAATTCCTCCAAGAAAGCGCCGAACTGATGGATCCATAGACTGTGGGAAGTGCGCTACCTGCCCAATCACGTTTGGCGTATGAAGTGGCAGTGGCATAATCTGTACCATTGATGGTAGTCAATGCACCAGCTTCTTCGGCAGTAGCCTTCTTATCCGGATCCAGTGTATAGAGAGAAGTACCAGTCATCTGGTCCACGCCTTCGAAGTGGTAAGTGTACCATTCGTAGATGGAATGCCCTTCAGAATAGTTCTGCATACCGTGCAGAATATCTTTTCCGTCAGGCAGTTTCACAATTTTATTCTTCAAGAAAGTAGCGTCCACGCCAAGGTTCCATTTCCAGTCGTTATTATTGATAATGTCAGCATTCAAAGAGATTTCCCAACCACGGTTGGAAACGGTACCGATATTCTTGTATTGTGTCAGGTTCATCGGGGCAGTATCAGCAACCCAAGGATAAGAGCCAGCCGAAAGCGGCAGACGAACCTCAAATAGTAGATCTTTAGAGCGCTTGTCGAAGTAGCCTATTTGGAAGTTCAGGCGGTTAAACAGACGTCCTTCTACAGCGATGTCTACGGTCTGAGTCGTTTCCCATTTAATATCCGGTGCAGAAAGTGACTGTTTTACCAACGCAGCTTCACCACCGTTCTTGTCGATAGTATAAAGAGCCATATGTCCATAAAGGCTGACGCCCATATTGTTGCCCACTTCACCGTAGGAAGCACGCAGTTTTAATGCATCTAACCAGTCAACATCTTGCAAAAAAGATTCCTGTTTCATGTTCCAACTTGCACCTACGGAGTAGAAATTACCCCAACGGTTATCTTTGTGGAAACGTGAAGAACCGTCACGACGGAACGAACCTTCCAAGAAATAGCGATCATCATAGTTGTATTTCAGACGTGCCAGATAAGATTCCGTTTTGTCTTCATCATCACTTCCTGCGAAATAAGAGTTATTGAGAAAGTTACCCATAGTAAGATTTCCATCTACTGCCATGCCGGTATTCATTCCTGCTGTATATTTACGTTCCCAACTGTAGCTTTCGTGAGCTGCCATAACTTCAACATTATGTACGTTATTGAACTGGTAGCTCCAATTTACGATTTCTTGCAAGGTCGTGGTTCTGTACTGGTAAGCATAGCTAGTCAAACGACCACCGTTGGTAGCACCGTCACCTATTTCCGGATTGTCGTACTTCTTATTATTGGAAGTACTGTTATTTAGGTCACCTTTTACAGTCAATGACACTCCATAAGGTAATGAGATTGTGGCAAAAGCTTGTCCGCCTAATACGTTACGTACGCTTTCCTGCTTGTTGAACAACATTTCATATGCTATATGGCGGTTGCTTAAATAAGGGGAAGTAGTATCATATATTTTGTCTCCTGCAGCGTCCAATTGATATGTGCCATCAGCATTGTGTAAATAAACAGGATATACCGGCGCCATATAGCGGGCTATGTAAAATGGATTGGCATACGCATTACCGCTGGCATTACTATTATAGTTGCGTTTAGTCCAAGATCCTGTAAGATTTACACCTCCCTTAAACCATTTGTTGGGAGTATAAGTAGTATTGATACGGCCTGAGAAACGTTCATAACCGGTAGCCTTCACATATCCTTTTTCATTCAAATAGCCTACGGACGAATATACATTATATTTTTGTCCAGATGCAGCAGCTGACAAGTTATATTCTTGGCGATGTCCGTTACGTTCAATGGCATCCTGCCAGTCAAGGTCGTCATAACCAGTCAGACGAGTAGCTATCAGCTTTCCGTTATTGTCGAACAGTTTATCGTCAGCAGCATTATAAATGTTTCTACCGATGGACTCACTGATTAGGTGGCTCGTAGCATATGCGGCCGCCTCGCTTTCTGACATCCCGGTATTGCTCATCATAGAGTTTTTCTTGGCCATCCAACTTGCTTCCATCCAACGGTCTGCATCCAGACGTTCATACTCAGAAATACCTCTGTTGTATATACCCTGATTTACCTGTAGTGTAATGCTTGGTTTGTTAGTATTACGTCCACTTTTGGTCGTAATGAGGACTACACCATTAGCAGCACGGTTACCATATAATGCAGCTGAGGCGGCATCTTTCAAGATGGACATGCTCTCAATATCGTTAGAGTTTAGTTCGGCCATATTTCCATCAAAAGGAACTCCATCTACTACATACAGAGGACTTGAAGCACCTGACACCAATGTACCGAAACCGCGGATGCGAATCTCGGGAGCTTGTCCCGGTTCGCCATAGGTATTATTTACTTGTACGCCCGGTGCGGCACCTTCAAGTGCGCCGGTCACACTGGTTGTAATACGTTTCTCGATCTTTTTATTGTCAACTACCGAAATAGAACCTGTCAATGATTCTTTTTTAGCGGTACCGTAGGCAATTACCACAACTTCGTCCAAAGCTTCGGCATTGCCTCTCATTACAACCTTCAAGTTAGGTTTGACTGCAACCTCCTGTGTCTGCATACCAATAAACGAAATCTGAAGCGTTTTCGCAGAACTAATGCGGTGTTTATTTTATTAATAATCAACTAATTAGCATGTCTTAAAGAACTAAATATTATGTATTTCCTATTTTATAATTATTTGTATATAAGCATTTTATATATACATGAATTCATTAAATTCTACTAGTATTATCCCATATTTAGAAAGTATTATATTGAATTTCAGCAATATACCGCTTTCATTAAAGTATAAATGAACTATTAAACAATTACTGTGCGTTTAATTCACTGCACGAATGTACAAAATAATAAATAATTGAAAGTTAATTCTGATTAGCAGTTCATGTATAGAGGCAAATATAATTTAAAGTATATATTTTTCAGTAAAAAGTCATCATTCACCTTTTAGAGAAAAATATTTAAAAGAACAAGAGACAAGAAAAACAGAAAAGCGAAAACTAAATAGTATAATTTATAAAGAAAAGCTACCTCAAGATAAAAATGAGGTAGCCTTATTCATATCTTTTGTATCAGATATACTCTGTTACAAACTTATTTCCCCAATAACAGAAGTAGTAGGAAACAATTATTCCGGTAATTCTAATGTTTCTGTAAAACCACTGTATAAAATTCCATACCCACCTTCTACAGCAACAGCTCCACGCATTGCGAATAACAACTTATTGCCTTGACGTTGCATGTCGGTAGGAGTGAAATACACCATTCCATAAGTAGCATGTTTATATCCAGTAGCTTGTAAGTCCCAATTAACCAGAGTTTGGCCATCTTCACTCAATGTAAAGACCATGGGATATCCTTCTGTTATACAATCCGGCAACTTGTATATATTACCTTCTTTAGCTTTCAATATAGGCTGTTCCCATGCCTGGCCGAAAAGTTCTGAAGTATATATCCCGGTTCCGTAATCCTCCCATGTCAACTTTCTCTGAGCAGTTACAGTTATTTCACCGGATTTAGAAGGTGACAATGCATCCTTGTCATCTATGGTCAGTACAATCTCATATTTGCCAGTAGCGCTCAAGTCATCTATAGAACCGAAAGCTAATTCTGCGTATCCCACTGCTTCGCCTTTTGCAAAGGCTATATTGGAACTTTTCAAGGTGAATACACCTTCTTCTACTGTAGATTCATCCATGCTAATACCGACTGAAGCCTCTGCATCTGTATTTCCGCGATACACGGGAACCCGGATGATACCATTGTCTTCAGCACTTACTTCCACATTCATTTGAGTAGATGCAAAAGCTGCTTCAACTCCGTTTACACCATATTTCGTACCTTCTACATCTGTATCGCAGGAGGTAAAAGCTGCCAAACAGAGCAATATAGCAGCATATTTCTTTATTGTATATAGTTTCATATTTTCCTTCATTATATAGGTTTATAAATTATTGAACTATAGGATTCTGATCCGCAGAGGTAATATTCTCATTACCATCTATTTCAGACTGCGGCAGAGGAAGGATAAATAATGGAGAAGCGGCATTAGTGTTCTTTGTCGTTACCTTCTCTGTATGATTAGAGCCTTCATAATTACGATTATACCCCAAACCTAAACGCTGCATATCGAAGATGCGTCCTACTTCACCCCAAAGTTCCACACGACGTTGGAATAAAATCTCATCCATTAATGTTTCCAAAGGAGCATTAGTGTCAGAATTATAAGTATTTGCATCTGTACGGGCAGCTAAACGTTCCTCAAACTTACTATCTCTCGCGTTTCCTAAAGTTTTTATTGTGGTACGGGCAGCACCATATTCTTTCTGATGACATTCGGCTTCAGCCTTTATTAATATCATCTCTTCTGCTCTCATAAGTAAGTAATCACCCGTACGGGTAGTGTAATCTGCCATTTTAAACTTAATTTGGCAGTAACTCGTATAAGATGAAGCTGCCTTTTCTTCATCAGAAGGAATGGCCCCACGGAACCACGCTGTTTTACGCTCATCTGTATCAGAAATCAGTTTATACAACCCTGTGCTTATGCATTGGCGTGCTTTAGAAGCATACATACCCGGTGCATCAGCATCCATATGCGAGAAGAAGCTTGCAAAACCACTGGACTGATCGGCTATAATTTCCATTCCCCATAAAACATCTGCTGTTTTTACACTATTATTCCCGCCCAATTCGGCTATAGTGGCAACTTTCAATGAAGGTTTCTTTAAGGCTTCAGCAGCTGCTGTCGCAGCACCTGCATAGTCATGTTGAGTAAGGCAGATACGGGCTTTTATGCCATTAGCTACATAGTAATCTATATGAGATACATGCGTTTGCACTTTATTACTGATACTTCCTAACAGATCAATAGCTTTTTCTATATCAGAATTGATTTGAGTATAAACTCCCTGAACGGTTCCACGAGGGCTTCCCTCCGAACCGGCAACCGTTGCCCCTGTATACAAAGGTACACCGGGTGCATCCTCATGTCCTTTATACGTTTGTTGGTACAATTGTATCAGATAGTAATAGGCAAACGCACGCATGGCATAGGCCTGCCCTACAACGCTGTTCTTAAGTTCCGGATCGCCTCCCATTGTGTTTTCTGAAGCAATGATATAATTTACATTACTAACAATAGTATAATAGAAGTTCCAAATAGAATAAGGACGTCCAGCTTTATTTGAATAGTCTCCATGAACATTCAAACGATAATCTTCATAAAACCAGCCTTGTCCCTGCTCTTTCATTAAATGATCTTCAGCCATCAGATCTCCGAGCAATTGGATAGCTGTCTGTCCGCAGTTTTCTGAGCCCCAGTTTGAACTCCACCCTGCTACATATAACATACGGTATACACCATTTATAGCAGTTTCTGCGCTACTTGCATCTGCAAATATCGTAGAACCTGATACCTTGTCAGTCGGTTCCGTATTCAATTCATCGGCACATGAGCAGAATGCAAGAAGGCCGATTAAAGAAAATATATATAATACTTTTTTCATCTTTTATATTATTTAATCAGGTTTAGAAAGTGATATCAATTCCGAATGAAATTGTTCTGACAGGTACGTAACCAAAATCCGTTCCCCCAGTGAAGTTATATTGAGGGTCCATACCTTTCAGGTGATTGAACAACACAACATTGTCTGCCGTTGCAGTCAGGCGTGCAGAATCGAATCCGATAGATTTCATCCACTTTGAAGGTAGAGAATATCCTAAAGCAATATTTTTAATAGCAAAATAGGAAGCGTCAATCAAACTGTTATCAGTAACAATGTAACTCTTTCCGATTTCAATACGTGGGATGTCTGTGATATCCCCCGGATTTCTCCATGCACGTTCCAGCATTTTACTCTTTGCCTGTCCTACATAATTGCCATATAATAAGGTATTATAAATACCATCCAATACTTTACCACCAATAGAATATGTACAAAGGATACTCAAATCAAATCCTTTATATTTGAATGTATTATTGATGGAACCATATAAATCAGGAATACGGCTACCCTGAATTTCTTTGCATGCAGTAGCCTTGGCCATATCGTTAGTTATATACTTTTTGCCCTTAACTCCGTTTTCATCGGTATCCCATGCCCAATACAGTTGTTCTCCAGTTGCGGGATCAACGCCAGCGGCAGTTGCAGTATAGAATGAATATAAAGTCTCACCTTCGCGAATGATATAAGATCCGGAAATGATTTCCGGTTTATCTGCCAGTTGCAAAACCTTATTCTTAATCGTAGAGCCAAGGAGCGTTAAGTTCCAGGTAAACGGAGTATCTTTAAAGATATCAACTCCCAATGTGAGGTCAATACCTGTATTGCGCATACTACCAACGTTCTTGTTGTAGCCATCAAAACCGAGTGAAGTTGCCATTGGGAATGACATTAACATATCTGTCGTCTTACGTTGATACCATTCGATAGTAGCAGATACACGATCAAACAATTTTGCTTCAATACCAATATTCAGGTTAGCATTTTTCTCCCATTTCAATTCTTTATTTTCCAAGGAAGTTACGGCTGCACCGCTCATCGACGAGTTTGCATAACCCAAATCATAAAATGACTGCCAAGCATAAAAATTCTGTTTGGTACCATTCAATATGGCATCATTACCCTGTACACCATAGCTGGCTTTTAATGACAGATTATTAATCCAAGTAATGTCACTCATGAAAGATTCGTGAGAGATACGCCAGTTACCACCGACTGACCAGAATTTACCCCAACGGTTATCCTTATAGAAACGAGAAGAACCATCGGTACGGAAACTAGCAGAAAGGTAATACTTATCGGCAAAATCATAATTCAAACGTGATAACACAGATTGAACTGCATAATTGTTCTGATAAGAAGATGCTCCTGTAATCGTTGTAGCTGCATCCAGTTCATAAAGTCCACCAAATGGGAATCCCGTCTTGGTTGCTGACAAATAATCATATCTGTATTTATAAAATTCATGTCCAACCAAAGCTTCAAAATGATGATCACCGAACTTTCTGTCGTATGTCAACAATTGATTAAAAGTATAGCTGAATGTACGTGCAGTAGCTTTCTGTATAGTACCTTTTACGGATACAGAGTTGCCGTTATATGGATTATAATAAGTTGCTCCAGCTGAATTGATTAAGTCAAAGCCATAATTAACAGAGAATTTCAATCCTTGCAGGAATGTGTTCTTCAAATCACCTAATTCTGTATATACACGTCCGCTCAGGTTATCGCTTTGAGTAGAATACATATCATCATATAAGGTAGCAATTGTGTTCCACTCTGAACTGGCACCGGCTGGTCTGTTTTTACCATAGTCAAAAACGGCATTTCCCAAATTGTCATAAATCGTAGCACCATTGGCATCTTTCTCAAAGACAGGGAAAATAGGAGCCATTAATTGTGCACTGTACCAAACATTGGATGAACCGGATGAATTTTCAACAGCTGTATTGCTCTCATTGCGAGAGTAGTTGGCGCTCATTCCAGCTTTTAACCAGTTCGTAACTTCAGAGTCTATATTCAAACGTCCATTATACCGATTGAATTTTGTTGTCTTTAACAGACCTTCTTCATCAAGATAGCCTAAAGAAAACATATATTTAGTTTTGTCGCTTCCACCACTGAACGAAGCAACATATTCTTGACGTAAAGGATTGCTTTTTAAAGCTTCATCCATCCAGTCTTCACTATATCTTAATTTGGCATCACTACGTACTTTTCCCGTCACAGGATCGATCAGTTCTGTAATACTATAATTAAAAGGGTTATACTGTTCATTCTGGCCCAGCATAGCAGTGGATCCACTTTTCATAGCCTCTAATGCAGCAACACCCGCCAACTCCGGAGAAACTCCACCGTTGATAATCTGATTATTCTTATATGACTGGAAGATTGTTTCTAAATAACCGGCTTCGTCCATCGTTTCATAACGTGGAATAGCGCGTGAGGAAACACCCCAATTTGCTTTCAAGTTCACTTTTACCTTACCGGAATTACCTTTTTTGGTAGTAATCATAATCACGCCATTCGCACCACGAGAACCATAAAGAGCACCAGCAGAAGCGTCTTTAAGAACTGTCATCGTTTCAATGTCATTAGGATTGATTGCTGAAATGTTACCATCATAGGGAACACCATCCACTACATACAACGGTGATTGTGATGAATTGATAGAGCCATAACCACGGACGACTACAGAAGAGCCTGATCCTGGCTGCCCTGAACCTGAAGTAGTTTGTACACCGGCAACCATACCATCCAATGCTTTCGTAACGTTTGCCACAGGTCTTTCTTTCAATTTCTCAGACTTGATAACCTCCGCAGAACCAGTAAAAGACTCTTTCTTTGTGGTACCATAGGCTATAACCATTACTTCATCCAACATTTCAGTATCCGACTTCATAATAACCTTTACATTCGGTTTTATTGCAACGTCTTGTGCTTGCATACCAATATACGTAATCTGAAGCGTTTTCGCAGAACTTAGCACGGTGTATTTTACTGATAATCTGCAGCAAGACGGACCATGTAGAACTCTGGCATAAAATAATCCAATTTATCAAAATGCTTATAATATGAACATTAGCATAACTATATATGTGATTACAGTTACCTATATTAACCCGCACATTAGACTTACATTGTTAATAATGAAAGCATTATGCATTATGCAGCCGCAAAAAAGATGCAAAAATCCGATACTGCAAGTTTTTCTAAGATGTAAATGTACAAAATGTTAACCGTGTTATTGTGTCCAAAAATACGAATAAACGTCTTTGATCTTATGAAATATATTGTTGGAATATTTCAAAAACGAGGCCACGTAACAGTCGTTTCCTATTGGCTTTAGGTCGATAGTTAACTACTACGTAACTTAGTGGCAAAGGTATAACTGGTCAAAAGCGTGTGTAAATGCTGCCCAGTTGGAAAAAGTTTTTTTCCCAGTTGGAAAGAAATATTTTCTCAACTGGGAAAATATAGAAACTTGCAAACTTGCAAAACTTGCAGGGCCTCTCACACACACACGTATACGCGCGCGATAAATTTGGGTTTTCGGGCAGCCGCACATCAATGTTCCTTTTCTGGAAACAAACACGTAGATGACTAAAGTTTGCAGGTACGGATATTCATTCTTGCATCCGGAAGCAGAACTCAGCAGTTTGTTTAGCTTGGCTTCGAATGCACTCATCGTTTCCAGCAATAGACAGCAAGGAGACGGATCTTTCTATGAGAACGATTATCACCGACTTATTATGTACGTGCGTGCGTGTGTGTGTGTGAGAGGCCCTGCAAGTTTTGCAAGTTTGCAAGTTTCTTTAAAGAAAAATTAGTGAAAGACTCTTTTAGTTTATGTCTACCTTGACAAGTTGCCATATATTACTCTCTAAATTTAGAAAGAGGGTAATGCAGGGTATTGGAAAAGGAGAGAATTAGAACAAAAATAGTAGGAAGCGTATAATATGCAGAACTTAAAAAAAGGTGTAACTCATTTAGCCTTAAAATTTAAACTTTCACGGCAAATAATTACACCTTAAATTTAGTGGAGTTTATTTCCCCTTTTTACGATGAACCAAGGAGTGATTTTTCTCCAAATCACTTATTATTGTCGCATCCATTACATTCGTGTATATTTGTGTGGTTTTCACGCTCTTATGTCCCAAAAGCTTCTGCACAGTTGTGATATTGACACCATTATAAATTAATAATGTAGCATTGGTATGTCGAGCAGTATGAAATGATACCTTTTTAGCCAATCCTGCTAACCGGGCAATTATTATTAGTTCTTTATTCACATTTGAGTTGTCCCTTAAATGGAAAAAGTCTTGTAGGTTTGCCTGATATTTATTCAAAATCAGAATTCCTTTTCCACTAAAAAGTAAATATAGTGGTAATCGAACTTCAGTACCGGTTTTAATAGATTTATATATCAACCATGTCTCCTGGTGCATCTCTACAATGTTATCAGGCTTCATATTTACAAAATCAGAATACCGCATACCAGCATAGCAACAGAACAAAAAAGCGTCTAAAGTTTTCTGGTATTTCGTATAGCGTCCTGTCAATTGCAAGGTCTCTAATTTTTCCAATTCCTCCGGAGACAAATGTGTATGGCCGTTTTCTACAGTTTTAATTTTATATTTTCTGAAGGCATATTTTTGTATATCCATATATTCTTTATTAATGGCTACATTAATATGGCGTTTCAAGTGTTTCATGTGTTTGGCTATCGTATTGGTGTGATATCCTTTTGACTGCAGGAAGTATTCGAAAGAGGATACAAATTCAAAAGTTAGATCGGAAAATGTTACATTCTTCTTAAACTCTTGTAAGAGAGCAAGCGTAGACAAATGATTGCGTTTAGTACTCTCTTTTAAGCCGGAAGTCATTACCTCTTGCTTAAAAAAGGGAATAAACGAAGATTTATCTTCCTGCTCTTGCTTTTCAGAAAGTACATCTTTTAGAACATCCAAATTAATAGCTTTACCCTGTTGCCAGAGTTCAAGTTCACGCTTTTCTATCGTTGCGACAAATTCATAAATTAATCGATTTAAAGCGTCTGCATTAGGATGGTTTTTAACTAGTAGTTTCTTTGCATCCCATTGGTCGGGTCTTAAGTAGACTTTTGTCGAAAAATACTTCTTTTTCCTGTTCAGATAGGCCTCTACCTGCACCAGAGCCATACCTTTCTTGTTAAGGCTCTTTTTCCTGTTGTACACCAAACTGTAAATAATCTTGTTCATCATTAGTTGTTTTAGTTAATACTATGAACAAATAAGACGGGATAATGTGCTATAGAAGAACTAAATAAGGCTTAATATCTGCAAAACTATGCCCCAAAAGAGTTTTTCTATTTTGTATTTCCTTTATAAAAAAGGTAAATCTACGTAAAATGGCTTTCAATTTTATTCCTCCGACATGCATTATTAACACTTTTTGTTTAAAAGAGAAGGGGCGTATTAAGGAATAACAGTCAAGAAGGGGCTTCATAGTGATAGCATTTAAATAGTCATTTAGGTTTTTTTAGTGCAAAAAAGCTGCTGTTAAGCATAAAAACAAGCATTCAGTTAACAAATTGATAGATTTACAAGGTTTTTTCAACAAAATAATTGTTCGTTTCAGTTTTATTAATATATTTGCATTTTGTTAGAGTAAAGAAACAATTAATGTAAAGTTAAACTTTAAGAGAGAATTTATGAAAAGAAAATTAATGCTGTTATTGGCCTGTCTTTTTGTTGGAATAGGCCTAGTAACTGCCCAAACTCAGACCATTACAGGTGTTGTGATTTCTGAAGAAGATGGGCAGCCAGTTATTGGAGCCTCTGTATTGGTAAAAGGTACTCAAATTGGTACTATTACCGGTGTAGATGGTGATTTTACTTTACCGAACGTACCAAGTTCTGCGAAGACTTTGCAGGTTTCGTACATTGGCATGCAACCACAGGAAGTGGCAATTGCTTCTCATGTAAAGATCACATTGAAGCCTGATACAGAACTACTTGACGAGGTTGTTATTGTAGGATATGGAACTGGTAAGAAACTAGGTTCTGTGGTAGGATCTGTTGCTTCGGTTGGTGGAAAGAAATTGGAGAAGAATCCCACAGTCAACTTTACCGATGCCTTAGCTGGTCAGGTTTCCGGTCTTTCAGTATTGTCCAGTTCGGGTGACCCATCTAAATCTGCTACAATCCGTTTACGTGGTGTAAACTCCATTAATGCAGGTAATACTCCGCTATTCATTTTGGACGGTGCTCCGATTTCATCATCTGTTTTCAATTCATTGAATCCTGGTGATATAGAGAACATCACAGTATTGAAAGATGCTTCTTCAACAGCTATTTACGGTTCACGTGCAGCAAACGGTGTTATTGTAATTACCAGTAAAAAGGGTAAGTTTGATCAAAAGGCCAATGTTACTTTACGTGCTCAATATGGTTTTTCAAGTATGGTTCAGGACAACGTTGAGATGATGAACTCTTCTCAGTACATCCAATTCCGAGAATTAGTAGGTAGTCCTGTTCCACAAACCATTAAGGATAGAGTAGAAAAATATGGTATAGATACTAACTGGCGTGATGAAGTATTTGATAGCCATGCACCAACTTATACATTAGATGCAGCTATCAATGGTGGCGGTTCTAACATGTCTTACTATTTATCTTTGAATCATCATGAGCAAGAGGGTATCATTGCACAGTCGGGCCTTCGTCGCGAAGCACTGCGTTTTAACTTTGATACACGTGTAAAAGAATGGTTAAAAGTAGGTCTACAATCGAATTTGGGCTACAGCCAGTATGAAACGAATAATGAGACAGAATCTTCAAGTATTTATTCAAGTAGTCCATCTGTTTTTGCCAGATTTGCATTGCCTTATGATTCACCTCGTTTTTATACATTCGACGATAACGGCAACATCCAGTGGGGAGATAGAGCTACCCACCTTCTTTATAGTGGATTGACTACGCCTAATTTTGTTAATGACAACCGTGATGTACAAAGAAGAATTGTCACTGCCAACATCAATCTTTATCAGGAACTTACTCCGATTAAAGGATTAACAGTAAGAGCACAGCAATCTATCGATGCATATGATATGACTCTATCAAACATCGGACTTCCGTATGAAGCTTTCAAAACACCAATGGGAACTAGCGTTCCCGCACGAGACGGTTACCGCCAGGAAAGCTTTAGCAGATATTATGCATTTACATATACGAATACGGCTGAATATAAATTCAATATCGACGACCACAATGTAAGCGTTCTGGCCGGACAGGAATCTATCATCGCTAAATCCAGAAGTTTTGGAGTATTTACTGAAGGCCATACAGATGCCCGTCAGATGAAATTAACGCAAGCTCCGACTCCTGTTTCACCTAAAGATGACTTGACACATACACAAGTAGAAACTGTATTCAATTCTATGTTCTTTACTGGCAGCTATAATTACGCTTCCAAATATTATCTGGATCTGACATTCCGTCGTGACGGAAGTTCTAAGTTCCCTAAAGATGGTCGTTGGGCTAATTTCTGGTCAGTTGGTGCTATGTGGGATATGAAAAAAGAAAGTTTCATGGACAACATAGATTGGCTGAATGAACTTTCAGTGAAGGTTAGTTATGGTACTACTGGTAACTCCGGTATTAGTGATTATGCTTACTATGGTTTAATTGGCTCCGGTAGTCCTTACAACAGTGAAGGTAGTTTGGGAATCTCGCAAGCTAGTAACACAGACCTTACTTGGGAAAAAGTTGCAGGTGTCAATGCTGGTCTGTCTTTCCGCATATTCGATCGCTTAACTGCTAATGTAGATTTCTATCGTAAAAAGACAACTGACTTATTAATGGATATACCTTATTCTTATACTACTGGTTTTAGCTCTGGTGCCGGAAATATTGGTGCTATGGTTAATAAAGGAGTTGATTTGGATTTCAAAGTAGATATCATTCAGAATAGTAATTTCTACTGGGGATTCAGAGCTAACTTCAACTATAATAAGAATGAGATCACCGAGTTATTCAATGGACGTGATGAATATAGTTTGCCCGACTATGGTTTGCAATACAAAGTAGGTCATTCAGTTGGTGAATTATACTTTGTGCGCAGAGCTGGTGTTGACCCACGTGATGGTAAACAAATATGGTATGATAAAGACGGCAATTTGACCAAAGTATATAATAAGGAAAGAGATGCGGTTCTAATTGGCAAAGACAGATATGCTCCGTTGAATGGAGGTTTTGGTACAGAATTTAGCTGGAAAGGAATTTCTGTCAGTGCTGACTTTACTTGGGCCGGCAAAAAGTACCTGATTAGTAACGATAGATTCTTCATTGAAAACGCAGCACAGGGACTTTCTATAAACCAATCTACCAACATGTTGAATATCTGGACTAAGCCAGGACAAATTACAGATATTCCGGCATCAACAGAAGCTATTCAGATGGATGATCACTTGGTAGAGAACGCTTCGTTCCTTCGTTTAAAGAATGTAACCGTTCAGTATGAACTGCCGAAGTCTATATTGAAACACAGCGGTGTAATCGAACGCTTCAACATCTTCTTCACCGGCCGTAACTTATGGACACTTACTAACTTCACCGGTTATGACCCTGAACCTGATATCAACTTGATTAAGTTCGGATATCCTAATACAAGACAATTCGTATTTGGTGTTGAATTAACATTTTAATTAAGAAAAAGATGATTATGAAAAAAATATTTTTAGCACTATTAATGGTGGGCGCATTGGTGACTTCCTGCGATATGGACAAGAAACCTTATGGAAGCCTTGATAATGATACTGCCATCCAGAATCTGAATGACTGTCGCCGTTTCCGCAACGGCCTCTACTCAAGTATGAGAAGTCTCACCACCGGCGGATATGTTAACTATCCGGAAATCCAGATGGATATGTTCCATGGAGTTAGTAATAACGGAAACCGTATCGGTGAGTTCTCTAACGGAAATATAAACTCGGCAACAAGAGATATCGCCACTATATGGGGAAATTTATATTCAATTATCAACTCAGCTAACTTTATCATTAATAAGATGGATGAGATGCTGACAAATAATGAATATACTGCAGAAGAACGTACAGAATTGACTCGTTATGATGGTGAAGCTAAATTTGTAAGAGCTTATTGCTATTACTGGTTGATTGATCATTATTGCGAAACTTACTCAGCAAGTATTGCACAAACAATAGGTAAAGGTTTGCCTTTGGTGACGGTTTATAATCCAACCGGCGATAGCAGTAAATACCCGGGACGTAGCACTCAGGATGAAACATATAAATTAATTAATGACGACTTAACCGATGCCTATAACGCATTACTTGAGTACGAGAAAACCGACAATGAATTTATAGCTCCAAATGCTGCCTACTTTTCTTCTTATGCAGTAGTGGCACTGCAAGCACGTATTGCTTTGTTGAAAGGTGACAATACAACAGCGCTGTCAAAAGCTGAAACAATCATCAAATCTCAGATCTATAAATTGGCAGAAATTAAAGCTTATGAAGCTATGTGGACAAAAGATGAAGGTACTGAAGCTATCTTCCGCCCATTCATGAGTACTACAGAATTAGGTTCTTCTACCGGTGGTGCTTATTTAAGTACTAAACTGGATGGAGCTGATTACATTCCTACTTTCGATATGCTGAGTATGTATGAAGATGAAGGTGATGTTCGTTTCGATGCTTTCTTTACTGTATGGAAGTTGGCAGTAGATGGTAACAATGTGCAAGCTTATGTATTCAAAAAATTTCCGGGTAATGAAAGTTTAAAAACTTCTGCGACTCCCAATTATATAAATATGCCTAAGGTATTCCGTATGGGAGAAATTTACTTGATTGCTGCAGAAGCTGCTGCTACTACTAACCCGACATTGGCTAATAAATATCTCAATGAATTACGCAGTAAGCGTATTACTGGCTATGAAGAGATTAATTATAGTGGTCAGGCATTGATTCAAGAAATACGCAACGAGCGTTTGAAGGAATTGATCGGAGAAGGTTTCCGTATGAGCGATTTACGCCGTTGGGGCATTGGCTTCCAACGTAATCCTGATCACCCGGAAAATCCAGCTATCAATAACATTATCGTTCCTAATGGAAGAAATCTTTCATATCCGGCAGGAGACTACCGTTTGGTATGGCCTATCCCATCAGCAGAAATGGAAACGAATCCACAATTAGCTGGGCAGCAGAATCCAGGTTATTAATCATTAAAGAAAGGTATTTATGAAATATATTAAATTATTAGCAATGATGCTCTTGCCACTAACATTTGCGGCTTGTAGCGATGATGACGAAAATATGAATTCGGGCAATGCTACTGTGGGATTCTCTCAAAGTGAAATAGATGTGAAAGAGAATGTCAGCAGTATTCAAGTTCCTATTACAGTAACAGGAGAGCATAGTGGACTTATAGAAGTGACTGTAACAGTTAAAAATGCCAGTGGCATTTCTGTGGAAAATGATAAGACCGTTCTTCTTACTTCTGAAAAAATAAGAGTACCAGCAGATGTGGAAACAGTAAATGCTGAAATCTACCTAAATGTTTCGACTAAAGAAGATAACTTTGACCGTTCATTTACATTAGAAATAACAAACGCTCAAGGAGCTAGTATCGGAACAGGTGCCTGCAAGGTAAACATTCAGGAAGTAGTTGACCCGTACGATAAGTTGATCGGAGACTGGACTTTCCAAGCCGTGGATAGTAAAGGAGTAGCCGCCTCATTCCCTGTAGTAGTAGAGATGAACGAAAAGGGAGATGGATATAATTGTACGAAATTTAATGGAAAAGATTATGTTACATGGAGGATGTCATATTCTTCAAACGGTCTGCAAATAATATGTAATGAAACTATCGCTGACAATATGGATTTCGGATTAGGTTTCACAGCAAGTGTGCGCTTCGCTTCATTGAGTTCAGCAGGACTTAGCTGGGCTAACGTTTCTGGAATGTGGAGTGATGACTTTGAAACCATCACTTTCGACAGTGGAGTCGCAGGTGCCATTATGGATGATGCAGGTAATTACTCTAAATATGTCTGGTTCCAATACTATGATTGCAAAATGGTACGTTAATTAAAAGGTACATAATAGAAAAAGGCTATTCCATTCATCTTTTATGGGATAGCCTTTCTTGCTCATATAATCTTATTAAAACCTCATTTTATGAAAACAAAGCTCTCACTCATCATTATGCTTTTGTACTCTTGCTGGCTTTATGCCACACCGCGTACGCCGAAGCAAGCATTAGAAATCGCGCAAGCTTTCGTAGCCTCTCATGGTCTAATAAAATCTGACGATGCACCCCAACTTCAACTAATGAACAGTGAGATAACAATCACTCGTGGTCCTGAAATCTATCCAGCTTATTATATCATTAACATAGAAAAAGACAATGGATTTATCATCGTTTCAGGCAACGACTGTGCACGTGAGATCTTAGCATACTCTGACAGAGGCAATATAGATATGAAGCAATTACCTCCTAATGCTAAATATTGGCTGGAGTTTTACGCAACCGAAATGCAGCAGATAAATCAGGAGAGTATTTCTGGCGAGAACCAATCTGAAAGTCAAGACCTGAAGACAAGGGCTGTTCCACCGGCAATAGCCCCACTTTTAGGCAAAATTGAATGGGACCAAGGAAATCCTTATAATCTGGATTGTCCAGAAGAAAAAGGAGAACTCACCGTTACCGGCTGTGCTGCTACGGCATTGGCCATGGTTATGAAATATTATGAATATCCTCAAAAAGGAATTGGTAGTTACAGTTACACTACTGCAACTTTAAAAAAATCACTTTCCGTAAACTTTGAAGAAGCCAACTATAAATGGGATCTGATGCTGCCTCAATACACAAATGCAGCAACTGAGGAACAAAAGAAAGCTGTAGCCGAATTGATGCTCCACTGTGGTGTAGCTATGGATATGGATTATAACTTAAGTGCAGCCGGCGGTAGTGGGGCAGGCATCTTCAAGCAATATAGTGCCCTGACGAAATTCTTCGGGTATAATCCTAATATATACTTTGAAGGACGTGATTATAATACTGAAGGACGCTGGAAAAATATGATTCAAAAAGAATTGATTGCCGGGCGCCCTATTCTATACAGTGGACAAAGCACCGAAGGAGGTCATGCATTCGTATTGGATGGCTGTGACGAGAATGACATGTATCATTTTAACTGGGGATGGAGCGGATATGCAAATGGATATTATTCCTTAAGCTCCCTGAATCCAGGATCAGGCGGCACAGGAAGTGGAAGTGGCGCCTATAATAATATGCAATATATTATGCTCCTTGTACAACCGAAGACAACAGGAGAAGTTATTAGTGGCTTTACATTAGAGGGAAGCATGGATATTACAAAAAATCAATATGAAAGAAATGAAAGTATCAGTGCAAAGTTTACTAAAATATGGAACACTTCTACTCCTATGAGTGGTGTTATCGGATTAGCTCTATATCAAGGAGATGAGTTCATCACATTTCTTACAACACCCTCTTCTATTTCCAACATTGATGTAGGAAGTGGTTGGAATAGCATCACATTCAGCGGCACAATTCCACCTACTGTACCTAACGGCAAATATCAACTTCATTTTGCCTCACAAAAGGAAGGTGAAAAAGTACCAAGCATGTTACGCGGTCTGGAAGGTAGAAGCATCTGTTATAGTGTAGAGATTACTGCTAATAGTATCCTGCTAAACAGTATAGAAAACAGTTCCGATTTGTATCAACTCGCTCCTGCAGAACTTATTGGTGAAGCTGTAGAAGGAAAAGATATATCTTTCAAAATACAAATCGAAAATAAAGGTTTAAAATATGAAGATGATTTTGCTATATATATACGTAAGAACGGAGCATTACTCCCTTACACGCGCATCAGCGACTATACTGTAATACCAAGTAATACTTCCAGCACTATCACTATCACAGGAAACCCCGAATTACCTGCTGGAGAATACTATGCTATAGGAAGTTACCGTAAAGATGATACCTGGAAACAGTTTACTAACAGTGAATTAAGATTGGTTTTCACAATTAAAGATGTAGAAACAGGTATTGAGCAAACTGAATCTTTTGGAGGGTTAAAAGTCATTCCTACAAATACCGGCTTGGAGATTACAAGTGAAAATTCCAGCGAAGTTATTGATATATTCTCCAGTCAGGGAGTTAAGATAACGAGCGTAAAAGGAACACAAACAACCGTTCCATTGTCACAAAGTGGACTATATATCATAAGACAAGGTAAGAATACTCTAAAAGTATTGTACAATCCAAAACATTAAATATCCGTACAAATAAAAGGATGAATTCATTTGAGAAATCAAGAATTCATCCTTTCTATTATATAGTTAGACTTCCTTCTTTCAAAATATCCACCAATATCGGCTTTGCTCCACTCACAAAACACTCCACAGCAATTACCATCAGAATAAGTCCCATCAGGCGCATCATCACATTATTTCCCGTTTCCCCTAAGACTTTTACCAGCCGTGTAGAGGCGCGCAAGATGAAAAATGTAATCAAGTAGATAAAGGCGATCATACCAATCAGTACACCTTTCATTTGGATAGTATGGGCATCCTGCATCAACACAATGGCATTTGCTATGGCACCGGGACCGCAAAGCATCGGAATTCCTAAAGGGGTGACAGAGATGTCATCAGCATAAGTTTTAATCTCTTCATCTTTCAATTTCATTTGTGTATAACGTGCTTGCAACATATCAAAGCCGATTTTAAAGATGATGACACCACCGGCTATACGAAATCCGTTTGTAGAGATCCCAAAGAACTTGAACAGGAACTGACCAGCAAAGGTGAAGATCATAATCGTGATGAAAGCCACTAATGTAGCACGAGACACTACAGACTGCCGCTCCTTATCCGTCATTCCATGGGTCATGGTCAGAAAGACAGGCATAGTCCCGAGAGGATTTGTCAACGTAAAGAAAGAAGTGAAACAAAGCAAAGCGAAAGGTAAAATAGTATCCATAGCTGCAAATTATGTGTTTACGCTGACAAAATTACAACTAATCCCTCAATGTCACAACAATTGGAGCAACTCTTTCAAATCTGTAATCTGATAAGTAGGCTTAAATGGAAACTCGGTACGTCCCGTTACATTATAGAACACCTGATGCATGCCTACTCCCTGAGCACCCGTTATATCATTTTCCCAGCTGTCACCTACCATCAACGATTCACGCAGTTCAGACTGGGTAGCCGACATGGCAAAATGGAAAATCTCGGGCCATGGCTTTAAGATACCAATATCATCTGATAGAACTACTTTCTTGAAATAATGGTCAATTCCGGCAGAACGCATTTTGTGGCATTGCAGTTCCTGGAACCCATTGGAGAGAATATAAAGATTATATTTAGGTGCCAAATATTCCAGCACTTCCTGCGCATGGGGCATCAATCTGCTTTTTGTAGGAATAACCGCAAAGAAGTCATCAGAAAAAGCTTTCGCTAAAGCTGCATCCCCCTCTCCTACTGCCTCCAGCGGAAAGAGAAAACGTTGACGATTCAATTCTTCCTTTGTCACTTTTCCATCTGCATATTCTGCCCACAATTCGATATTACGCTTCTCATAGAGTTCATAGAAATGTTCAAAAGACCGAAAATAGCGATCATATTCATATTTGCGATACATTTCCTCAAATGTATCACGGGCATTAAAAGAAAAGGCCCAGAGAGTATCGTCCAGGTCGAAAAAGATATTTTTGTATTGCATATAAAAAGAGAATGGCAGGGATAACCCTTCCCTGCCATTCTTATAATTTAATTAAGTTATTTTACTTGGATAACCAGGTATCTGGATACGCTCCAGAAATCTTTCGGATTCGTAATCTTCAGAACGAGCTGATCTTTATCATCTTTCTCCAAAGCATAAGAACCTGCCGGATGAGTGGTCAAGACATCTGCACTCTTGGAGTACAACTTAATTTCTTTCGTTGTACGAATATCAACCTGAGTGAAATAGTCCTTATTGATGTCACCATCCTTAAGCACTTGCTTTTTCTGGAAGAGACCGGTATTTGTCAGAATATTCTGATCCTTCAGTTCTTTTTTTGTTCCAAAAACAAACCAAGCAGTGTTCAGTGCCTTATCTTGCTCAGCTACCGTTTTGGCCTTTGCTTCATTTTCGGCAGTAAGCACTTCTTTGTCAGTTGACAGGCCAGTCACAGCTGCATCCAGTTCCTGAATACGAATATTCTTGGAGGCAAGTTCAGCCTGCAATTCCTCAATACGCTGGGTTTTGGCTACCAACTCCTGGGTCAGAGATTCTACAGCTTTCTTCAACTGGGTAGAGTTATTCTTACTACTTTTCAGCATAGCTTCCAGTTTAGCGATCTGCTCTTTGTTTTCCTGCATTTGTTTCTGGATAAATTCAATATCAGTGGCTATTTGCTGCTTAGCTGATAAAGAACCTTCTGAAACCGCACCACGCTGCAAGTCTACGCGGCTTTCGGCGGCATTGATTTGGCGGAAGCCTTCAGAGATATCATTGAAAGTACCCATCATTTCATCCAGTTCAGCATTACGCTGAGTAAGTTCCATCAAAAGAGAATCATTTTCAGCTTTCAGTTGGTCTTTACTTCCACCTGACAAGCCGTCGCACGATGCCATAACGGCCGCACATACAATTAAAACTGCTAACTTTTTCATACGCTTTTGTTTTACGTTGGTTAATGAAGTTATTTAATCGTCTATTCCTGCTACTACTATTACTATTTCTCCACGCGGGTCATTGGCTGTGAAATGCTCAATCAATTCAGTCAGAGTGCCACGCACCGTTTCTTCGTGTATCTTCGAGATCTCCCGGGATACAGATGCCTGACGTTCCGCACCGAAATGCCCTGCAAACTGAGTCAGCGCTTTCACCAGACGGTGGGGAGACTCATAAAACACCATGGTACGACGTTCTTCTGCCAATATCTTCAGACGTGTCATACGTCCTTTTTTCTGCGGAAGAAAACCTTCGAAACAGAATTTTTCATTTGGCAAGCCCGAAGCAACCAAAGCCGGCACAAGAGCTGTAGCCCCCGGCAAACATTGTACCTCAATACCGTTGCGAACACACTCACGCACTACCAGAAAGCCCGGATCAGAGATTCCCGGTGTACCTGCATCCGATATTAACGCAACAGTTTCACCCGCCTTTATTCTATTAACAACACTTTCCACCATTTTATGTTCATTAAACTTATGATGGGATTGCATTGCGTTCTTTATTTCAAAATGCTTCAGTAAGATTCCGGAAGTGCGCGTATCTTCGGCAAGAATCAAATCCGCCTCTTTCAGAATACGAATAGCCCGGAATGTCATATCTTCCAAATTTCCTACCGGAGTAGGCACTACATAAAGTTTTCCCATATCCGTAATTGCTTTAGCTGAAGTATTTCTTAAGAAGTTCTATAAAATCAACCACCGTTTCATTTTCTTCATCAGGATTAACGGTAGAAGAAAAGAGTTCCAATGCCTTTTCCAATGAAGGAGCAGCCCCCAATTGGCGTATCACTTCATTCATACGGGCAGTATCACCGCCAAAAATCTCACGGGCAAAGCGGAATGAGTCATTCAGACTGATAGCATGCCGCAGATCAGTGGCCGGTTTTATCCGTTCTGCTAAAATAGGCGATGCAGAAGATATTATTGCGGACGGTTCAGGCTCGGGTTTGGGCGTGGACTCAGGCTTGGGAGATACGACCTCTACCGGCTTGGTGATTTCAACAACGACCGGTTCTACAGGAATCGGTTTAACCGGTTCAGGAGCAGCGACCGATTCGAGAATAACCACTGGAGCGACAGGAGCTTCAGGAATGGCAACTACCTCTACGGGAGTTTCGTCCAGCAGTTTCTGCAAAGCATCCAGTCGTGCACGCATCTGCTGTATATTCCGTTTAGCTACTACCTTCAATGTAGGGTTGGCGTCTGTTGCAAGAACTTGCATTAAATATTTCAGTTCCTGAATATCCAGTTCTATGTCGTCCAATAATGTCTGCATTTCCTTTCGCATCACAAATGTTAATGCCGCAAATGTAGAAATAAATAATGAAAAAATATCGGAAAGCCATTAAAAGTGTTATTTTTGCGGCTAAAATAAACATTTTAGAACAATGGTATTATTCTCGGAAGACCATATACAGGAAACCAATCGTAGAGGAAGAATCGAAGTTATATGCGGCTCAATGTTCTCTGGTAAGACGGAAGAGCTGATCCGCCGTCTGAAACGCGCAAAATTCGCCAAACAACGCGTAGAAATATTCAAACCTGCCATTGATACACGTTATTCGGAAGAAGAGGTCGTATCTCACGATAGCCATTCCATTGCTTCTACCCCGATTGATTCATCGGCAAGTATCCTGCTGTTCACTTCAGAAATCGATGTAGTAGGTATCGACGAAGCGCAATTCTTTGATAATGGTCTGATTGATGTGTGTAATGAGCTTGCCAATAATGGCATACGTGTTATTGTAGCAGGTCTGGATATGGACTTCCGCGGCCTTCCCTTCGGTCCTATGCCGGGACTTTGCGCCATTGCCGATGAAGTATCCAAGGTACACGCTATTTGTGTGAAGTGCGGGCAATTGGCCTCCTTCTCACACCGCACTGTCAAGAACGACAAACAAGTCCTTCTGGGAGAAACAGCCGAATACGAACCCCTCTGCCGGGAATGTTATCTGCGGGCAATAAAGGGAGACCGGACTGCCGCCGGTGGATAAACTATAAATAAAAAGCAAAAGTCTTATGGAACGTAAGAAAATTACATTCGACAGTTTTATCCGTGCTGTCATTCTCGGTGCTATCATCATTGGGGTATTAATGCTCCTGAAGCGATTGAGCGGCGTATTGCTTCCGTTCTTCCTTGCATGGCTTATTGCTTATCTGATATATCCATTGGTAAGCTTCTTCCAGCATAAGCTACGGCTAAAAAACAGAATAATATCTATCTTTTGTGCCTTGTTTACTCTCAGCGTTATAGGAAGCGTTGCATTCTATCTGCTTGTGCCGCCCATGATTCAGGAATTCCTGCGGGTAAAGGATTTATTGATAGAGTACTTCAGCACCACTCATACAGCAAGCAATGTCCCCACTACCCTCTCCGAATTTATCCGGCAGAATATCGACCTTCACATCCTAGAGCAAATGTTCAGCCAGGAGAATATATTGGATGCCCTTAAAGTAACCGTTCCTAAACTATGGTCGCTTATATCGGAGTCTATCAACCTCTTATTCGGGTTCTTCACCGTCTTCCTTATCCTATTATATATAGTGTTTATTCTGCTTGATTACGAAAGTATTTCCGAAGGCTGGGCACACCTGATGCCAAAGAAATACCGGAAAACAGTAACCGGCATATTGAATGATGTAAAAGACGGCATGAACAGATATTTCCGCGGACAGGCATTAGTAGCTTTGTGCGTAGGCATTCTATTCAGTATCGGCTTTCTGATTATTGATTTCCCGCTGGCCATTGGTTTGGGATTATTTATCGGTGCGCTGAATATGGTGCCTTATCTACAAATCATCGGCTTTGTCCCCACCATCATGCTTGCCATTCTGAAAGCTGCGGATACCGGTGATAATTTCTGGATCATCATAGCTTCGGCCGCTGCTGTATTTATAGTAGTACAAATCATACAAGATGGCTATCTCGTTCCCCGTATCATGGGAAAGATTACCGGTCTGAATCCGGCTATTATTCTGCTCTCCCTATCCATTTGGGGATCGTTAATGGGAATGCTGGGTATGATTATAGCTTTGCCGCTTACCACTCTGATGCTCTCCTATTATCAACGATACATCATTAATCAAGAAAATATTTATAAGGCAGAAACCACTGAAGATCAACCAATAGAGGGTATAGAAGAAAAATAATGCAAACTTTTTTCCTCATATTCCTTGCAAATTAAATAAAAGTACCTATCTTTGCACCCGCTTAACAGCAATAAAGGTTTGATTCGCTAGCTCAGCAGGTAGAGCACAACACTTTTAATGTTGGGGTCTTGGGTTCGAGCCCCAAGCGGATCACTGAGAAAAAAGCAGCTATCTAAATTAGATAGCTGCTTTTTTCATTCAAATACTACATTTTTCGCTCTTTGATATAAACCGAAAATTCGTATGAGTGAAACAGTTAATATTTTGTGTTACAAATCTAAAGTTCTTAGTAATGGTAAACATCCGCTAATGGTTTGTATTTGCCAAGATGGTAAGCGAAAGCATCAAAGTTTGGGCATATCTATTAAAAGAGAAACTATGAGATTTCAAAAATAACACACCAAAAGCTAAATGTCCCAATCGGGAAAGAATAATCATCCTAATCAATAAGAGAATATAATGATATACAGAAGACCACTTTAGATAAAAGGATAACAGGTACTTTACGGTTATAATTCTTATTGCAGCCACAAGTACAAATAATGTTGCCAATAAAAAAGAAAAAAATACAATCATTAATTTTAGATTTGCATAAAAGTTGTTTTCTTTAGTCTTTTATTAGCAAACGAGCTGTTTGCCAATTATAAATTTTCTATCTTTGCAGATAGATTAATAGATAATGATATCATAATATGCTGCAAGAAATAAAATTGAAGAATTTCCCTGAAAAAATATCAGTAATAAAAGCTCCCGGAGAAAAGTTACAAATTCATTTTTATGGTCCAAAATCTTATAATAATCAATTGGCATTGATTACACATTATTTGCATAACGGAGAACTGGTTAAAGAGTCTTCTCGCCAGCAAGCGATTAAGTTTCTCCGAGAATATATTGGGTATAAATTTCCCAAAATAGAAATAGCAGATAGCATTCTTTATAATCCTTTACAGGCAGGTTTATTTGGGGATTTCTTTCATATACCTTTCCCCGACCCTGTCAACTATAGATTTACTTTTATAGACCTATTTGCAGGGATGGGCGGATTTCGCTTGGCAATGAGAGAGCAAGGAGGCAAATGTGTCTTTTCATCAGAATGGAATAGCTTTGCACAGAAAACTTATATGGCGAATTTTGGTGAGATGCCTTTTGGGGATATAACGAAAGAGGAGACAAAACAGTATATTCCAGCCCAATTCGATGTGCTTTGCGCTGGGTTTCCTTGTCAACCCTTTTCCATAGCCGGAGTTTCCAAGAAAAAAAGTTTAGGTAGAGAAACTGGATTTAAAGATAAAACGCAGGGTACACTATTTTTTGAAGTAGCCGATATTATTAACCGCCATAGGCCTAAAGCTTTTTATTTGGAAAATGTCAAAAATCTCGTTTCGCACAATAAAGGGAACACCTTTAAAATAATCAAAGACACCCTAGAAGAACTTGAATATTCTGTTCATTATCAAGTAATGGATGGGAAAGCTTTTGTTCCTCAACATAGAGAGCGCATTATGATTGTAGGATTTGATAAAAGATTGTATCATGGTCGTGAAAATTTTTCTTTTCCTGAACTAGGAGAACCAATCCGAAAAATCAGAGATATTTTAGAAGCTGAAACAGATTCAAAATACACGCTTACAAATAATTTATGGGAATATTTGCAAACTTATGCAGATAAACATAAAGCAAAAGGAAATGGTTTTGGTTATGGCTTGGTTGATTTAAATGGCATAAGTCGCACTTTAAGTGCCCGTTATTATAAAGATGGATCTGAGATCTTAATTCCACAAGGCGAGGGAATGAATCCAAGAAGGCTTACACCACGTGAGTGTGCTAGGTTGATGGGGTATCCTGACAATTATATTATTAATAGTGTATCTGATTTACAAGCATATCGTCAATGTGGCAACTCTGTAGTAGTCCCTTTGATTACTGTAGTTTCAGAACAATTAGTAAGAACCATGTTAATGGAAAATGGATGAACGATTTAGCAATAAATATATTAAAAGTTATTCATCCCTCATTGCCATCAATATCCTTCTTTAAAATTTGATAAGGAGAGATTTCCTCAGCTACTATACTGAGATTATCTTTAGATGTGGAATATCTTTTAGGAATTATCTTATATTTATCAATAAAGACCTGATTTAAAGCGGAAACAATCGCGTCTAAGGTTTTGTCTTTATTCCGTGGTTTCAACTGACACTCCCAAATAACCATTGTCCTCCATCCGATATAGCGTAGTTTTTCACGAACTTCTATATCTCGCTGTTTATTTCTATCTATTTTTTGTTTCCACCACTCAGTACGGGTTTTAGGTAATACATAAAACTTGCAGTTCTCATGCCCATGCCAAAAACAACCATTAATAAAAATGGCTGTTTTGTATTTAGGAAGTACGATATCAGGTTTTCCTGGAAGAACATTTACATTCACTCTGTAGCGAAATCCATGACTAAAAAGATATTTACGTACCATTAGCTCAGGTTTTGTATCTTTCCCTTTTATCTTAGACATGTTGTAACTACGTATTAGTTTTGAATGAACATCAGCCATTTTCTATCATAATTATTATGTGTAACCTTATTTTCTTAAATAATTTTAGTATACCCTAATTGAGAAACATAATTACCATATGTAACTTGAATATCAGACAGGAGTTCTCTGTTAAGCATCTTCTTATTATCAAAACTTTTCTTGTAAATTGATACAGGTATTGAAAAACAGTATCGCAGGTCAAATATTAAAGTCAAATCATCATCTATATCATTATGATATAAGTGGTCAAACTTTAATATGCATTTATACTTTTTATCATTAAGCTTTATATCTCTCTTTTCGTTATTTTTTCTTAATGGGTGTCTTATGATTATACCACTTAATAGCTTAAGATTCTTGCCGTATTTATTCTGGGAATAGTCACACGGACGCGTAATATTTAAAACTATATCCTCTATGATTGTTCCTGCGGAGCTGACTTGAGGAGATATAAGCTCTCTTACAATTTCATCATCCGTTATTGAATAAAGTTGCTTTAACAATGACGATTTATTTTTGGCAATGATGCCAGGAAGCGTTTTTCCTTCTAAATCACTTCTTAAACTAAAATGAAACCAACTATTTAATTTTCTATCAATTGTATTGCTTGTTATTGAAGATAGATCATATAAGCCTTTTTTATTCTCATCTGAAATTTCAAAGTTTGCATCAAATTGTGGAATATTTGATAATAAAACATTATTTAAGGCCTCAAACAAAGTCGATCTTTTTAACATAGGTTCAGAAGCATTTGAAATGCTTTTTCCCCCATGGCTCTCTATGACTTTTTTAAGCTTATCTGTAAACTCTTGTGTCCTCTCAGAAATTAAGCCTCCAAGTACGATGTTTGCAGCTTGTTTCAATGCGTTCTTCCAAATGAGAATTTCTTCAATGGCAGAAATCTTCTTCAATTCTTGATCGATGGATACTAATAAATTTGTATAGTCATATTTCATAGAACTATTGATCGCATAGTCTCCTTTATTCTTTATAATAAGGGAATACGGCATCAAATTCATTTCCTTTAATCGCTCTTCTATAACACTTTTCTTGGAAATATCTTTAGTCCATAGTATCAACACATAGAATGCTCCCGGCTGAATAATTGACCTTACCCAACTAGTACTTAATTCCACATCAAAGTGGTCTGAATAGAATAAATCTAAAAACAGAAATGTAACATCTGACATTTCGTTTTCCGGATAATCATCCCCGTCTGATAAATCTGCATTATAATATTTACATCCAATACCATTTTTTTGATAATATGTAATTATGCCTTGGATTTCATCAAGTTTATCGTCTACAATAACGACATTTGGTTCAAAATAATTCATATATTAGTTTTTATTAAATACAAGTTTCACGATAGCTCCATTGTAAAATTTAGGGATTCCGTAACTGTTTACTTCGGATTCATCTACTATGTCGAATTTTCCATATTTCATCATAATTGTGTCTACTAAATACAACCCTATACCAATTCCATCATCTTTCCTAGAAAAGAAAGGTTGAATGATTTCGGATATGTCATCTTTAAATCCAGGACCATTATCCGCAATAATAACAGTTGCTATATCATTGTTTTTGAAACATTTGATATATATAGCTTTTTCTTCTCGATAAACGGTGTCGAGCCAATATATGCTATTATCTACAAGATTCATTAGCATTGTGGTAAAAAATCTCTTCTCAACTTTCAAACTATCCATGGTTTCATCTAGGTCAAAGTGAACCTTGATATTTCGATCGCTCAATTTAAATTTATAATTATTAACAGCGCGTTTAATCGTAGCACTAATGTTTATATTTCCATTTCCTCCTTTTCTTAATACAGAAATAATACCTTCAGTGTATAATTTTAATTCAGCTACTTGCTCCTTAATAATATCCTTATCAAGTAAATTTTGGCGAACAGTTTCTTCCATTCTTGGAACAAGCTTTTCAATTTCATGTAATGCAACTGAAGCCGTCATACCAACCCCTGCTGGTATTAACAAAACTTTCGTATCTTCTTCGTATTTTTCTTCTAATTTTTCAGCTTCTTTGATTATCTTTTCTTTCTTATCATCTGTATCAATTTCAGAGTTCCAAACTAATTCTTTAAAACTATTAATTCTTGATTCAAAATTCTTTTCAGCTGTTTTCCGATTGTAATTCAGCCATCTATTTCGATCAGTAGAACGAATATTCTTAAATTCTGTAAGCAGATATCTTAGTATAATATAAAAGAAATCAAATGACTTGTTATGAATAAAACCTTCACGGTTCGTTTTTTCAATAAGTGAGACAGACCGTTCCGGATCTAGATAAACATATCCTATATTTTGGTTATTTGAAAACCACTCTTTGTTTTGAATACGTTCTAAGTCAATTCCCAACCAATCATTCCCTTTTTCACCATAATCAAATACACGCATATCACCTTTAAAGACTTTAATTCCAGCGTGTTCTTTTAAAATAGCTTTAGTAAGTCTACTATCACTGGAATAATCTCTCATGGAAGTCGAGTCTAAATCATACGAGAAAAATTCGAATAACACACTACCAAATGGCAGTGATTTTAAATCCTCATCAAATTCCTGTAAAAGAACTTCTATTTCAATATTATCATATCCTTGCTGCACATATAAAGAGCGCAAATAAGGTCTTAAAGAGCTTTTTATATTTCTATCGTAATGCTTATCTTCTTTGATTATTCTTTTACCAATTCTATCATTATTTTTCAAAGAAAATTCATATTCAAACGTTACATTGAACTCTTGATCTACAAATACTGTAATTTTATATGGTGCTTCTTCCAAAAGTTCTTTAGTCGAAGGAGAATCTTGCAACCATTGATTATCAAAAGCCAAGTTAATCTTAAATTGATCTTTTTCGAGACGTGGAGATAACATAGAAATAGTCTGACTTTTTAATTCTTTAGCCATACCTTTAGTCCAGTTCTCTTTTAAACCTCGTAATTCTATATAGGTCCCACTCTTATTTCTAAATCTAAAAGCCGTAGGATCTTTTTTAATTTTCCATGTAACAGGAATATCAGATAAATGTTTGGATAAACCAAATGAGTCCCAATTTATTGATAAATGTACTTCATAATTAGCAAGTGAGGTCGCCAGAATTTTATCATTCTCATCTTTTGTAATAAGTAATGGTCTAGTAATAAGTGTTATCTCTGTTCCCAGTTTGTGAACAGCAAAACGTCCAATACCTTTTTCGCCCATTGGAACGCGATGAAACAGTGGAGATTTTATTATTTTTCTTAACGATGTGGAAGTATCTACAGGTTTGCGAAAATCACTTCCCGGTTCTAACCACACATTCTCAATTATTTCAGATGTCATACCTATACCATCATCTTCAATAGATATAAAAGCTTTCCCTGATAAATCTATATTATTAAAGTTTACATCTATTTTTTTCGCATCTGCATCATACGCATTTTTGATAAGTTCATAAATAGCCATAACGGGACTTTTTATTAGCTCGTCTCCCAATAAACTAAGTATATGTGCTTTGGGCCTGAAAGGTTTTTGCCTTATCTCTTCATTCTCAACACTTTGTAATAATTCATTCGAACTATATTCCTCGGGAGGGAACTCAATCTCGTACTCATGAGGGATAACTTCTTTATTATTATTATCATTTATTATAATAGTATTGAAACTATCTTCACTATATCCAGATTTTAGTTTGAAGAAAGGGATATTTTCTTTATATATGACGAAACCTTCATAAGAATCATCTGGATTTCTTATAATTATCAGTATGTCGTTAATATTATTTTCCTTCAAATAAGGAAAATTCTGTCCAAAACGTGTTAATCTATATTCATTTCTGGTTCCTTTACCATAATAAATAGCACGGCTATCCGTGTATAGGCCACTCCCCCATTGGATTGTTACATATTTGTCCTTATTATATCCTTTTACTCCCGGGGAATCAAAAAACAGTCTCCAAGAGCTTTTAGGGAGGTGAAAACCAGCCTGATGAGCACCGGTTGCACCTACATCATTGGCTTTAATAAGTTTGAGAAAAATTATTTTAGCTCTATTCAGCTTGTTTATAATGTGTTGAATATCCTGTTCTTTCATTTTGCTCTTTTTATAAAGTTATTAAAGGAATCTTTTAAGATGACGATTATAAAGACTACAATCTGTTTTGCAAAAATAAGAAATAAGCCCAACTAATATGAGTTTTATCCCATAATTTTTCGATACTATAATTTTAAATCTTAGCATATTGATTTTTATTTAAACTATTATGCAATATTAGCATGCAAACTACATCTTTGAACCGCATGCAACAATGAGTAATTTTATCCCAACTAACGAAAAAATACAATAAACCGTTTTTTAATTTAAAGAAACAGGATTATTTATAAATAACATTCTCTTCTCCCTACTTCTCTATATCATCTCATGAGTACCAGATCAGAGCATTTTTACAATGCTAATTTCTACAATATTATAGTCTTAGTCCTCCTTTGAATTCCATTTTTAACAAATATAAAATAAAAGCTTAGTATCAATACAATATCTTTAAAATAAAATTTGAGCCTTCCTAAAACCTAATTATAATCAAGTTTTGCCATTAAGTTTATTCTAGAGAAAAATATACTTCTATTAGTATTCCTCATAAACAAACTAGCGCATTTCATGACAAGCGATTATCTTCTCTGTTCTTACTTTTGAAGTTTCTCTCTTTTCTTACCCAAAACAAATAATGGAGAGTGGGGTTTGGGAGGGAATAATCATTAATAAAAAGAACAGTATGATGAAAATGAAGACATTAAAAGAGGGTATTGTGGCTCATGCGGATAGTTTTGGGGAATTGTTTAAGTTCTCGGCGGAGCATACTTGCAGGAGTATGCTGCATAGCTTGGAAGAGTTTGCTAATATGGAGTTAGTTACTTTTAAAGAATTGACGGCAGGATTTTTCTTGGGCTTTGAACACTATTTGTGGGCTTCGGGATGTTCGCGTAATACTTCGGCGTGCTATTTCCGAGCATTGCGGACCATTTGTCGGGAAGCAGAAAAGGAGAAAGAGCTGAAAGACGCTAAGCGGCTCTTTTGTGAGGTGTTTATGGGATACGAGGAGACGAGGAAAAGGGCGCTGAGTATTGAACAGCTTCGTATGGTGGCGGATGCTGATTTGGAGGATACACCAAGTTTGGGGGTGGCACGGGATCTGTTTATTCTTTCTTATTATCTACGAGGGATTCCTTTTATTGATTTGGCTTATTTGAGGAAGACGGATATTCAGGATAATGTGCTTTGCTATCGCCGTAGTAAGACGGGGAGGATGTTGACGATTACGCTTGAACCGTGGATGTGGGAAATTATCGAGAGGTATTTATGTGATGATTCGGGTTCACCCTATTTATTAAGGATTATACGCCAACCGGGAAGTATACCTGAGGAGAGGAAACAATATGAGAGTGCCTTGCGACTTTATAATAAACATTTGTATCGGTTATCTGAACGATTAGGATCGGGGGTGAGACTGACTTCATACGTGGTACGGCATACGTGGGCGACTCTGGCATATAATGAGGATATACCGGTAGCCAAAATTAGCGCAGGATTGAGCCATGCTTCGGAAGAGATAACACATACTTATTTGAGGTCGTTCTCTGATGAACAACTGGCGGTGGTGAATTTGCAAATGGCAGCATTGGTTAATCCGATGGCAGCAAAGGAATGGAAGAGGAAAGAAAAAGGAAACTATAAAGTGAGGAAAAGCACTAAGAATGAGCTTCATACTTCTGTTCCGATTCCCGGTAGGAAACGGAACGATTCCGGCGGTAAAGGAACGACTTACAATTGAGATAAACAAGGAAAGCAGGAAATACTTATCGAAGTTTCCCAGTTTTCTGTAAAAAATCAGTTAAATTACAACACCAGACACGACAAAAACATCTCTCTCATCCTGAAAGTTAGATTTTGTCTCAAAAAGTCATGTCAATAAATATTATATTCCTGTAATAATATAGTATATCAGTGGAAAAGCTCTTTGTATTGATTAAAAAGCTTTCACTTTTTTTGTTTGAATACAAAGTTCCCCTTACCCATACCTTAATACGGAGCATCTCATTATAAAATTGAGGAATACAGGAAGATAAAATTGGTAATTGTCTTCCTTTTTAGTTAGGAAGGACGATTATTATCCGCCTAATTTATGGTTACGGTAGCGCCCGTTCCGTTTCCTACCGGGAATCGGAACATTCCAAACAAAACAGACAATAATCTACATAAAAAGCAAGCGCTATATGTTAACACTCAGAACAAAACTCGCCCTGGCGGTACTGCACGACATACAGTATAAGGATTACCAGTTGAGTACTTCCCTTAATCCTTCGCCTTCCGAAATTACGTACCTGCTGCAAAAGCTATCAAAAGGACGCCTGATAGCACTGATAGAAAATCGACCGGATAATCAGCCGGATAATCACCCCGAATCCTACCGCCTTGCCTGTGCATATCATCAAATCAACCTCCTTTCCATTCTTGAAGCATTGGGAGAAGGCGTTTACTTCAATCGCCCCAGTGACGAAAAATTCTATTCCTGTTATGGGACAACAGCCCGCAAACTGGGCATTGTCAATCAGATGACACGCCTTTATCTGATGGAAATTTCCATAGCGGAACTTCCCGTGAGCGAATGCCTTATCGAGAACTCCATACCCCATATCTAAACTGTGCAATAAATCCGAATTGCCATGAAACGACTTTATTTGCTGTTCCTGCTGCTCAGTCTGATGAGTACCGCTGCCTTTGCCCAACGCGTGGCATTGCGTACCGACCTGCTATTGTGGGGAACTACCACACCCAATGCAGGAGTGGAAACCAGCATCAGCCGTCATTTCACAATGGCACTGAACGGGGCTTACAATGCCTGGAAGTTCGGCAATGATATGAAGCTGAATCTCTACCTGATACAACCGGAATTACGCTACTGGCCTTGCCGCAAGTTCGAAGGACACTTCCTGGGAGTCCACGGACATTACGCTTACTACAACGTAGGCCAGATCCCTTTCTTTTCGGGCATGGAAGACATTATTTACCGGGGCGACCTGTATGGCGGAGGCATCACTTACGGTTACCACTGGGTGCTGGGCGACCGCTTCTCGATAGAAGCCGTAATTGGTGGCGGATATGCCCGCATGGAATATGATAAATACCGGTGCGCAGGCTGCGGCGAGCGCATGGGACATTATAAAAGGAATTATTTCGGGCCTACACGGGCCGGTGTGTCACTCATTTATTTCATACGATGAAAGTTATGGTAATCCTCTGTTGCATACTATGGTTCTGCACCTCCTGCACGTTCGATTTTGACGAACCGGGAGTGTGTCCCTACAATGTACGGCTGAATTACCGCTATGCCGGCAGGCCCGACGCCGGACAACTCTCCATGTATGTGGACAACATCCACCAGTTCCTTTTCGATGCGGACGGAGTGTTGAAGGACATCCGGCTACTGAAAGGTGACAGCCTGGAGTATTGGCAGGGAGAGTTAACTCCCGGACGATATACCCTCGTGGCATGGGGAAACTGGGGATATGAAAGCGATGTAGTACCCGCACCCCAACCCGGCGTGACACAAATCCGTGAACTGGCAATGACTTCGGCTACGGGAACACCCCCAGGAACATCCACAAGCGAATATCGACCGAATACCGAAAGACTATACTATGGATATAGCACGTTTGAAATTCCCACTACGGGAAATTCTGTGAACCGGACCGTCTACCTGACCCACTGCCACGCCGTCCTCCGGATTACCGTACATTGGGAAGACGGATACTATCCGGCGGAAGGAACGGGAGGCTATACATTCCGCCTGCGGGGCGTGCCTTGCGAATACGGCTTTCCGGCAGGTTACGACATACCGCTGGCCGGTGGTGACGGAGCTTTCACATTTCCCTCCATAGGCAGCCCGGTAATATGGCATCAGGCCAAGGCGGCGATGAACTATAACGATGAACTGACGGGAGAATTGGTAACGTATCGCCTGACATCAGGATCACATCCGTTGCTGAGCATCTACCGGGGTAATGAGCGGATTATGAAGGAGATTGACTTGCAGCTATTCTTTCGTAAACTGCCTGTCAATCTGGATGAAAACACGGAACAGGAGTTTGACCTGCTGGTAACCATCGGGCAGAAGATTGTGGTAACACAGCTCAGTTCGTCGGACTGGGCGGAAGGCGGAGGACTGGGATAAAAAGGCAATTAAAAATTAAAGAGGCTGGATGAAAAGGATGAAGAAAATAATAGGATGTCTGGTTGGGGTACTGCTGACTGCGGAAGCATGGGCGGGCGGAACTTTAACACTCGGTTCGCATGTCTTTACGCAGGGAGACAGTCTTCACATAGAACTGCTGCTTAATCTGAGTGATGCAAAAGCGGGGAATGCGGAGGCTTATCTGTTCACCCCCGTGCTTCGTGGCGCAGGGCGTCTGCAAGAGCTGCCCGCTGTGGTAGTGAGCGGACGTCGCCGTGCCCGTGCCGACCACAGGCGGCAGGCGCTTCAACCGTCTCCCGGCTATTTGCCTCCTTACCGTACGCTTTATGACAGAAACCGGAAAGACAGCATTATTTATAAGGTATCCGTTGCCTATAGCCCATGGATGGAACACGCTTCATTGGTATTGATGCGCGAACGGCGGGATTGCTGCCGGATGAAGATGCTCGGAGTAGAGCCGGTGATAACCGATCTTGCCCTGACAAGCCCTTTCCATGTTCCGCAGGGACAGGTATCAATTTCACAGGGGCAAATGGCCGTTTCACAAGGACAGGCTGTAAATCTGCCGGAGCAGACGGCAATCCCGCAGGCAGTTACAGAAAGACATGAAAATGCCACCAACCGACAGGAAACTCCAAGCAGACCGGACTGTATGCCCTGTGCCGAATGTACAGCCATGGTGACTTACCTCACCCCCGATATGGAAACTCAGAAACACCGTTCGGAAAGTGCCACCTTATATATAGACTACCCTACCGGAGTTTATGACGTTCGCCGCGAATTCCACAACAACCACCCCGAACTGGAGAAACTGGACAGCTTGATGCGTCCACTTACCGAGGGGAATCTGGCAAATATTTCGAGTATCTCCATCTGCGGTTACGCTTCGCCCGACGGGATATATAAGGATAATGAAATGCTGGCTTCCAACCGCGCACACTGTTTCAAGGAGTATATGCGTGCCACGTATGCACCGGGGCACGATCTTTATAAAGTTTCTTCCGTGCCCGAAGACTGGGACGGATTGGTGGAACTTCTGCAACGTCACCCCATGAATCACGGTGACGAAGTATTGTCCCTCATTGCCCGAACCGGCATTTTTGAAGGACGCGAAAAGCAATTGATGGATATGCACGGAGGAACCGTATATCGGGAACTACTGAAAAGCTATTTTCCGCAGTTGAGACGTATCCGTATCACGGTGGGCTATGAGGCCCGCGCTTTCAATATCGAAGAGGCGGCAAGTCTGATATATACCCATCCCCGCCTGCTATCATTGCAGGAGATGTACCGGGTAGCCGCATTCTATCGCCCCGGCACGGAGCAATACCGTGAAATTTATGAGATAGCCGCCTACCACTTCCCGGACGATGTGCTGGCCAATATCAATGCTGCTTCGGCGGTAATCATGGCTGGTGATCCGGTAAGCGCACGGCAATATCTGAACAAGGTGGCCGATGATCCGCGTGCATGGAATGATTTCGGTGTGCTGGCCTATCTGGAAGGTGACCGGAAGAAAGCGGAAGAATGGTTTCGCAAGGCACTGGGCGTAGAACCGGAAAAGGCGAGGAAGAACCTGAAGAAAATGAAGAATGAAAAATAAAGAACGAAAAACAGAAAACAGAATAGAGAATAAAAAGAACGAGGAATGGAAATAAGTAATAACCGCATAAAAGTAACAAGCATGAAAACATTCGCTAAATTCTTTCTGCACTTTTCATTGGTGATACTGTCCTGCCTGATGGCTGGTTGCACCTCCGAAGTGGAAACAATAGGCGGCACTCCCGAAACACCGGAGAACCCGCAGGCCAATGACCCTAACCGCCGTTCGGTGGTAATCTCTCTACAAAACAAGCTGATCCTTGTAAACAGTACGCCCGAAAGCCGGGTTGTCACCCGCGACGGTATAGCCGAGGAGGATGAAAACCGCATTGAAAGTTTCGATATTTATGCTTTCGGCAGTGATAAAGAGGAAGGGCCTTACACCTTTCAGGAACGTTTCGCCTACCGTTCGGATGCCGGAACCCTGCCCGCGGGTACTTCCCCTCTCGAACTGAAAGCGGACGAGGCCGCCGGGAAAATAAATGTGGTATTCTACCCCCGCAAGGGTTTATTCACCAAGTTTTATTGCGTAGCCAATCAAACCGAAATGAATGATGCCACAGGAAATATATACACGAATTATACCCCGTTACAGCAAAGTTCTCAGACACAATCCGGTGTACCGGGAGATATAGTAACAAGCCCCGGAACGCCTACCGAAAGCGATTTCATTAAATTGAATACCCCGCTCTTAAATCCCACCGGTTTTAATGCCAATATCCTGCTTGCCCCGCTGCCCATGTCCGGTGCCAACAGTCAGCCTACCGACTTGCGCGAATACAGTATGGGAACTTATGTGCGACTGAATGTTTCACTCACTCGCGCCGTGGCACGCTTCGATATAGTAAACGATGCTACGAAGTCTCATTTTACTATCACGGATATCAGCATGGGAAACGGAAGACAAGGTGTAACACTGTTCCCCATTCGTCCGACAGGAGATGTTCCTGCCACAAACGGCCAACTGATTACATACCCTTACCGCCTTTTCGACGGACTGAATGCTAACGCAGGAACTACCACCAAAGCTTTCTATTGCTACCCATGTAAAGCCATAGATGCAGGATTTTTGATTTTGAAAGGACTGTATGCCATGAACCTGACGGATGAAAAGAAAGAAGTATCTTATCGCATCCCTTTCGAACGTGTGACCGATGGTGACGGAAGCCTAATCGAGATAAACCACAATCACCGCTATACGGTGCAGATAACCGAAACCGACCCTTTTGAACTGACAGCCAATATCCGTTTGGTGGATTGGGAAACGGGTGACTATATAGATGATTACGAACCCGAAAATGGGCTGGAGACTGTCATCGTAGCAGACCTGCTACCCGCAACAGAAACGACTTATGACATCAACACCGGTATCATCACGTTGGCACTTAAAACAGGAAGTAGTTTTACCGCTACCACCGGCTCCAATGCAGGAGTCGAAGCGCAATTAAACTACTATGGTAATAACACTGCTGACAACTGGTTGAAACTGGAAGAAATCCCTGTTACCACAGCACGAACAGGAGCCACGCAGAAAGTGAAATACAAAGTAACTCTTAATGAGAATTATACAGGCGACAACTATCCCCGCGGCATTCTCTGCCTGATGGACAAGGCAGGAGGCGGTGAGGAAGTGATACTTATAGATATAGACGCTACTTTGAGTGCCCCCATCGTAAAACCCACAGGTGCTGCAATGAGCCCCGACGGGGTAAATAACTGGAATGCAGTAGACAATACACTCTATCTGGTACAGACAGTCAGTTCCAAAATTTCCACAGGTACGATAGTAGTCACTTCCGTGGGCGGCAGCAAGATAGAGATTCCTGCTGATGCGGGCATCACAGTCAGTCCGGCTTCGAGCCCGCACACCACGCAGGAATATACTTTCCAATGGGCAGGTACGGATGCTACCGACTTGACTGAAAAAGAAATCACCGTAGCCTTGAAAAATCGTTCGGACGAGACAAAAGCCGAGAACATCAAAGTGAAATTACTACCTAATCGACTCGATAACTTACAAATAACAAATCAAAGCGCAGGAATCAGCCTTTCATCTATAACAGCCACCACCGCCACGCTTACTATGCCTGTCATCAAGGACAAGCAATTCACCCTAACAATGGATAATTATAGTAAACCTACCATAAGCAAGTGCCCGTCATGGCTGGAAAACATTACACCGGTGTCTACACGTAGCACACCGGAAAGTAAAACAGCAAGTTTCACTTTCAAACTGATAGAGGACGCAGCAAGTTTCGATGATACGCAAATCGTATTCACAAACGCTTCCGGAGGAACAGGAATAACAGTGAATATTGCGAGAGAATTCCAAGCACCCACAATTGAGGTAGTCAGTACAGACCCTTCCGCTAATTCATATATATCAAGTAGTAAATCACTGAACTTGTATCAGTTGAAATCGTCTTATTATTCTACAGCAACGTTGAAAATATACTCTTTGGGAGGAAGTGTATTACAATTACCCGGAGGAGTAGAAGCTGACCTTGCGGAATCTAATACGAAAGAGCATAATTATGTAATAAAGTACCAAACAAGCAGTTTCTCACTTAGTGATGCGAACGGTGGAACACTCTATGTAAAAAACTTATCGGATGATACAAAAAAAGAAGCAATTGCGGTTACTTTTAAATCATCATTGCCCACGTTTACAGCAAACAAATCCGGAATAACCTTCACACGGGCAGCAACAGACGTAGACATGAAATTATCTACAACAGATACAAACCTTTGGGGAATAACTAATTTTACGGTGACATTTAAAGGAGGTACAACTTATAGTTATGATGAAAGCTCAACAGATTCACGTGCAAAAGACTATCAGACCGTAAACCAGGAAAGTAAAACGTCGGGAACTACTACCACTTTCAAATTTACATTTAAGAATGTCACTATCAATGAAACTGCAAAAAATCTATACTATTTTAAGTTTAAAGCAGATGATGTCAGATTTCCCGACTACCAAATTGATGAATGGACAGGTTCACCTGTTGTGTACGGAATGACAACTTATGCACTGAATAATTACTGGATTTATTCACCGCATACAGAGGCAACGTGGAGTAGCATCAATAGTTCCGTACCTTCAGGATGGAGCTTCGTAACAATGGATCAATACAGACTTTTTTCCGGTAGATCTCAAACTAATTATGATGACATTGCTTCTTACAGCATTAATTTTAATTCTCTTCAAAAACAAGTTTTTAACATTGGACGACATTGGTCAAAGGATGGATACGGTGGTGATTTATCAGCACGGACCCTTGACATTTATAGTGGCTTTACATCGTCAGCTTATGGCTATCCCCATAGAACAGAGAATCATTATTATTTCTATTGCAGACCTTTTTAAAAAAACATTCAAGCGAATTTGTAATCCGCTTGCCTCTAATATTAGGATTTAGAATCCTTCGTTCTTTGACATGTTGGAATGATTTTTATAATGCACAAAAGTGTCTCTATAAATAGAATATACATTTTGATAAAAACGTAAAAACCTGTTCTTCGGGATGCTGAGAATAGAAATTATGATTATCTTTGTAAAGCCTTCATCAAAACAATAAGATTATTGATAAAATAAAGGAGGTTGAATTATGAAACGCAATTTTAACAAAGTATTCTCTTCTTTAAAGAAGATAGCAAAAACTAATTTACCTGCCGGAGCACAAGTTCTGTTGTATGGTTCGAGAGCTCGCGGAGATGCTGATGAAACATCTGACTGGGATGTGCTTATCATATTAGATAAGGATAAACTGGAGAAATCAGACTATGACAACGTTTCATTCCCTTTCACCGCTTTAGGATGGGACCTGAACGAACGCATCAATCCTGTACTATATACTCTTAAGGAGTGGGCAGCCAGTAGCTTTACACCATTCTATAAAAACGTAAATGAGGAAGGAGTAGCACTATTATGAAACTATCGGATGAAGAAAGAAAAAGTCTAGTCATTTTCCAGATGGAAAAAGCCCGTACCACTTTGAAACAAGCGGAAGGTAATGTCACTCTCTGTTTTTGGGAAGTGGTAGCTAATCGTCTTTATTATGCTTGTTTTCATGCCGTTTCTGCACTCCTTATAGAGTATGGATATGCATTCAAAAGCCATGAAGGATTAGTCAATCTATTTGGGATGCATTTTGTTAGAACCAACTTAGTAGACATAGAACTGGGACGTTTACTATCCCAATTACAGTCTATGCGCGAAAAAGGTGATTATAATTGTATTTATAATGTTACTGAAGAGGATATATCTCCAATGATTGAACCTGCAAAAAAATTAATAGCAGTTGTTGATCAATTGATTACATCGCACACTAACGCCTGACTTTTAAGCGTTACCCTATATTTATAAAATCATTCCAACATGTCAAACGAGCTTTCGTTCTTTGGCATGTTGGAATGATTTTTTTGTGAAACTCCCTCCCGGCTTTTCTCCAAGAGACTCATTCCTCATGCCATAATTATTCGAATTATTAACAACGGCAAGACTCCGGTTTTACCGATAGTATTCATTATAAATATTTATAAATTATGGCAAACGAAATCAAGTATCAAATCAACGGCCAACTGGCGGACAATACCGTAACCGTGGACAACAAAGAGGACATGATCCTCGTCCCCGTATCCATCGGCAGTGCGGACGAAAACCGCATCATCGCCGAACTGAAAGCGGAGGACTCCGGCCTGCGTGAAGAAACCATCCGCCACGTCTTCGACCTGCAAAAGCGGATCATCAAACGCATGCTGATGACCGGTATGAGTGTGAACACGGGATTGTATTACGCCTCAGTCGCTTTCCGCGGCGTCATAGAAAACTCCACCTGGAATCCGGCAAAGAACTCCATCGTGGTGAACTTCAACGTAGGCGCCGACCTGCGGGAAGCCATCAAGGCAACCACAGTGGGCATCATCGGTGAGAAAGGCAGCGCCATGTACATCGGCGGCGTGCAGGATGCCTCCACCCGTGCACAGGATGCTTCAGCCACGGCAGGACGTGCTTTCACCCTCACAGGCGGCAAGCTGAAAGTGGTGGGAACCGACCCGTCAGTGGGTATCACCCTGAAAAGCAGTTCAGGAAAGGAAACCAAAGTAGCCGAAGACCTTTGGGTGACAAACGATCCCTCGAAACTGACGTTCATCATCCCTGCCGATCTGGCGGACGGGACGTATGAACTCAAAGTAACCACACAATTCGGCAGCAACAGCAAGACCATGCTGAAAGTGCCGCGCAGCGTGATGAAAACCATCTATATAGGCAAAGCACCCGATGGAGGCGGTCTCGGTCCTGATGGAGGTCTGGAAGAGGACCCGTTAGGATAGTCCGGCGGCAACCGTACTGCTACGGCAGGCGTAGGTGGCCACCTACGGATGGCATAGACGGCCGTCTACTACCGGCGTAGCTGACCGTCTACGCCACCCGTAGCAGTACGGCCCGGGAAATGCCTCACAATAAGATTATTAACTTTCAAAAACAGTATAGACAAATGATGAAAACGAAAAACATTCTTTGGATGTCGGCTCTGCTGGCCCTGCTTGCAGGATGCAGCCAGGGGGAGCTTGGCACCGACGATGCTCCGGGAAAAGGAGTAGGCAAAGAGATCCGTCTCGTATTTAGTGGCGGAGGAGAGTCGCAGGAATACACCCGCGCCATCGCTTCCGAAAGTGAGAACCAGATAGACAACCTGGACATCTATGTATTTGCAGCCACCGCCGACGGCGGAGACTACCAGTATCTGGAAACGTGGAAAGCCGCCGCACAGGACGACACCGCAGCGAAAACCTTCAAACTGAGCGGTGCCGGAACCGCCCGCAAGGCCTCCATCTTCCCGACGGAACTGAAGGGCATCCCCAACCTGAAACTGTATTGCGTAGCCAACAGCACCACACTCTACAAAGCCGACGGAGACCCGATAGACCCTCTGGTAGCGGTGAAAACCAACGCCGCCACCGGAGCCATAGAAACCGCCGGCACGAAAGCCACGGACTTTGAAAAGTACTGTACCGCCAAACTGGAACCGGCAGGCACCGCCCTGGGCACTCCATTAGTAATGACCGGAAGCGGCACAACGAAGATACTGGGCAATATCGCCACGGTGAACATCGAACTGAAACGCCGCGTGAGCCGCTTCGACATCGACAATGAATCCGCCAAGACGGGACTGATCATTGAAAGCGTCGCGCTGGGAAACGGACGCAACCAGGCTACCGTGATGCCGGGGACGCTGACCACACTGGATGATGCCGGTCGTACTGCCAGCCTCATTAAGTACCCCGTAGCCGAAGGCAGCTATCTGATGCTGCCCAAAGCCAATCAGGGAGTGACGGAGAGCGCCCTCTATACCTATCCTTTGAAAGACACGGACGAGGCGTTCCTCATCATCAAAGGCAAATACCAGAACCCGATGCAGAAAGACCCTGTGCCCGTGGAATACCATCTCGACATACAGCGCGCTCCCGATACCGGCGGAGCGACTGCATTCATAGACGTAGTGGCCAACACCCGCTACACCCTGCACATCAAGGAAGTGATGGAAGCCACCATCACCGCCTTCTTTGAAATTGTGGACTGGACCAGTGGCGGCGGGGTCATCGTAAAACCCGACAATGCCGCGCCCGTAGTAACCGCCCTGAATGTGGAAGGAACCGATACGGACGTCGCCACCAAAGAAATCAGCGTGACGGCCGACGGTACGGAGAAAACCATCACACTGACCGCTACGGCCAGCGGCAAGGTACAGCCGAAGTTCAGCACCACAACGGGATGGGACATCGACTGGCTGGAGCATGACGATACCAGTTACAAGTCGGAAGTCGTAGACGGAGTGACCACCACTACCATGACCTTCAAATATACGCTGACTGCCGCCACTCCTTATGTTCCCGTTACACTGACCTTGGCCAATGAATCGGCTTCACAGGATGAATCAGTTTACACTACGCTGGCCATTGTACCGCCCGCCACGGCACCGGTACTGGATTTTGCCACACCGGATGCGGCTACGGGGAACTTCAACTTATACGATCAGGCGAATGGTAAACTCACGATGTATAAAACAAGCAAGAGCAGCATCACACTCGGGGCAAGCTGTCCGTTCGGAACGAAATTAGTATTGAATAATCAGCTTCCCTGGCTGGAAGTTTCGAAGAGCAAATCAGGCCCTGCGCCAAGCACGACGGGTACTCCCGCCACGGATGTTCCTGTTTCTACTCCGGTGGAAGAGTACTACACGCTTATGCTGAAAGACGTGACAGCAACCAGCGATGTAAACAGCAAGTTCGAGATTATCAATCTGGGAGATGCAAGCAAGACACTGGAATTGACGGTGGAATTGCTCGATCCTGCCATTACAACGATTGAACTGACGGGGACAACAGGCGGAGCCGCTTACAATAACTATAAGATTACCGATGTGCCCCGCACTGACGGAAGCACCGTTGAGGTGAAAATTACTTCTCCGCAAGGCGTGACGGCAAGCACGCTGTCGTCCTGGTTCACCATTGCCGAGACCACCGCCTTTGCAAGAACCGCTCCGACGGATGCTACCGGCAGCCAGACATTCACCCTGACCGTGAAGGATGCCGTAACCGACTTCACAGCCGCGCCGATTGTGCTGAAAAATAATATCTCGGGCATGGAAGACGTGACAGTGCTGGTGAGTGCGGCTGCTGTAGCTCCTTAATTCAGTAACCCATTAATAACAATAAGATTATGATTAAAAATAGAAAACAGTTTTCCGCATGGGTGATAGGCCTGCTTGCCCTGTCCCTTGCGGGGTGCAGCGAAGCGGAAGTGCCGTCGGCCACTACTCCCGGTGATGACCCGCTGGTCAATGACCCGACGCGCCGCGAAATCATCCTCGGCTTTCAGAACAAGCTGAACATAAAGACGGCAGGCACTACCCGCGCCGATGCCCCCATCGCCACGACCGAAGAGAATGAAATCACTTCGCTGGATATTTATGTGTTCTCTTCGGACAAGGAGGAAGGGCCATATACTTATCAGGAACGGTTCTGTTACCGTTCGGACGGTTCTACGATACCTAACGCTACGAAAATTATATTGACCGTGGAGGGTTACAATATAGCACTCGCCACCCTGCGCCCCAAGAAAGGCCTGTTCACCAAATTCTACTGCATTGCCAATCAGCCGAAATTGCTGAAAGCCGGAGCAGAATACACCAATTTCGTAGCGCTGGAACAGAGTTCACCGGGTGCGGACTATAACATTGTGACCAAAGCGGGTATTCCCACTGAAACGGATTTCCTCACCTTTACCACTCCGTTGCTGGATCCTGCCACGGATACGGACATCTTGTTGACACCCCTGCCGATGGTAGGTTCCTACAGTCCTGCGCTCGACCTGCGGGATATCAGTATGGGGTCCCGTACCCGCATCAATATGACGCTGTCGCGTATCGTCTCCCGTTTCGATATCATCAATGACGAGAAATTGTCACATCTCACCATCACCGGTGTATCGATGGGGCACGGCCGCAAAGGCGTTACCTTCTTCCCGGTGGTTCCCGTGGAAGATGCCGATCCGGACAAGACGCTTATCACCTACCCCGACCGTGACTTTGACGGCGCCAATGCCAATAAGGGTACACAGACAGGGGCTTTCTACAGTTATCCCAGTCCGATTGCCGACAAGGGGTATCTGATTATCAAGGGAAAGTATGCGCTGAACCAGACGGATATACCGCAGGAGGTGAGTTACATGGTAGAGTTTGAGCAGTCGGTAGCGGGTACGGGTGGTTACATCGAGGTGAAGCCTAACCACCGCTACACGGTGCGCGTCACCGACGCCGACCCGTTCAAGCTGGATGTGAACATCACCGTTTCGGACTGGACGGATGGCGGGGACTTTGAGTATCAGCCGGAAAATGAGCTGGCTATCGGGACACTGACAGGAGTGGGAGCAACCACTATTGCGGGTAACAATACAGCCACCGTCTCCCCGGATGAGACTGAGTATTTCAGTATTCCTTTCACCAGCAATTCGGAAGCGGAATGCAGCATTGTCTATACAAGTTCCGCGGGTGGCGGTGCCGAGTGGCTAAAGACGGAAATCACACCGGTAACCCGTGCCGGATCGGCATCTTATACTTGTAAAGTGTCAAAAGCCGATAGCTATTCAGGGAATCTTTTCCCGAAAGCCATCATCTTATTGCGCAGCAAGGCGGGACGCGAAGAAAGCCAGATTGCAGTGAAAGCAGCCGTAGGAGTACCGGAAATTGCTGCGGCAACGGGGACACCGTCGGAACCGGATGCGGCAAATACCTACACTGCCGGAAGTGAATCACCGGATGTGATCACAGGGACACTCAGCATGCAGAAACAGGCCAATGCCGGAACCACCTCGTCCATGAAACTTACTGTGACTGCCAAAGGCGGTAGCCGGATTGTAGGTTTGCCTGCCTGGCTGAAAGCGGATAAGACGGAAGGACATAGTACTGAAGCTATAGACTATACCTTGACGCTGGACCAAAATGCAAAGGATTTCCCCACAGGACCATTCCCGGCAAATGCGGAGGCAACCTTTGAGATACAGAATCTGTCGGATGCGGCAAAGAAGGTGACGGTAACAGTTAATGTGACGGAAGCACCATAAATAGGAAATGAAGAAGAAATGATGAAAAAGGTCTTTGTGACATAATAAAAAAACTTCTGAAAATAAAGAATCGGGTAGGAAGGAAACGATGGGGTTTTCTTCCTACTTTGGTTTGAATAGATTTCGTCTGGAAATATCAAAGGCTATAAATTAGTAAAGCCCAAAACATAGAAAAAGCGTGATTCACAGTATAGTATACTCCCACTCCAATCCTCCGGCATGCTTATACTTAGAGCTATCATTACAACACAGACAGATTGTCGAGCAGCTTATATTGTATTTTTCGGCAGCTTCTTTAAATGTATTGAATATTTCTCCGGTGGTGATACACCTTATCTTCTTACTTCTTTGTCGCACTGTATTCTTGAATTTACAGCTTTTACAGCTGCTTCCCCGCAATAAATTTCCCGGATATGCCTGCCAGGTCTTACCACATTCACTACATTGTACTAATATGGGTTTATTCCTGCTTACATAGGTTCCTATAACTTTAATTGTAGGCAACAGCTTTGCGATTTCCTCAACAAAATCATCATGGGTTCTCCGTGCTTTATTGGCACATTTCGGACAGCCGGTTCTATTATATTTCGCTACAAGATGATAGGGTTGGGTAAACCATATATAGCCACATATTTTACATTTTATTCTTATAGAAGTATCAATATTGATATATTCTGCCAGAGGGATAACATTGGGCTGTAATGAATTTAATCTTTCAACAAAGTCATTATGTGTCATTTTTAAAGTACCGGCGCATTTAGGACATCCCGAACCTAAACGTAAAGAAGACGGTCTCACATGCCATTCATGATTACAGACTTTACATTGTGCTTTAATTCTATTATTAGCTCCTGCAAAATCACCAATAATTTCAATCTTATCATTTATTTTAGACAGTTCTTCTCTAAATTCCTCAGTGCTCATTCGTCTTGAATCAATTTGAGCATTCTTCTTAATTTTTTCCCACTCACTTGTACCAAGGTTCGAATTTAATCCGAATTCGGAGAGAATCTTTTTTGTTATTTCAATCAGTTTATCTGTATTCCGGCGAGAAACAAGATCGCAATGTGTCACCAGGCAATTATCGAAAGGAGCTGTTGCATCATCATAGTGGTCGTATATAGTTATGAGTTTGATGCCTTTATATTTGCACAATAGATGCTTTTCCCAGTCTTTCGCTACCATATTTTTATGCCAGTGCCACGAACCGGGCTCTACGGCTACTTTTAAATCAGGCACATATATGTCTAATTCAACTCCTATCACCGTTTTTTCTCTTGACATGACTTTAGATTCGCCCAGAATATGAGCAAATGAGTGATATATGAACTGTTCTAAAAAGGAGGTGCAGGACCTGTGACAGTTAGGACAGCCACGTTGGTTCAGAACATCATGAGGTCTTATTTGATACTCATATCCGCAGGCATTACAAGCGGCATAAGTGTATGATTGTTTATATACATTGCACCTTCGCTGACAACAAAATTCGGGTCGATTTTATGGAGACGCTCCAAAAATATCTCCATCGTCAAGCGCTGAGACGCTCCTTTCTGGGATCGTCCACATTCCGGACATCCCCTGCCACTAAGAACATGTGCAGGAGTGATATCACACTCATGTCCACATTTCAAGAATCTGAATTTAGTTTTTTCGAGTGCCTTCACATACCGGCCAGTTATGATAACGTCATCTCTCAGGGATTTTAAGTCTTTCACAAACTCCGCATGAGATTTCAGTTTGACTCCGGCACACCTGGGACAGCCATGTCCGTGCAATAGACTTCCTGCACGCGGCGACCATTCACAACCACATTTATCGCATCTTACATCAATTTTAGAGTTGTAATCCTTGTATGTTCCCAAGACAGTAACTTTTAAATTCTGTGCTTTCAATTCATGACAGAAGTCTATATGAGTTTTTTTCTTTACCATACGACTAAAACCTTTTGTTTTGACATATAAATATCTCGCATAAAGATAGTCATTTCGATAAAAAAAGAATAAGGATTCTTCCAACTTTTGTTTATACACAAAATTAAAAGAAAATATAAAACACTTGTTGATAAAGTTAATCTAACTCTATAAGATAATGAATTATAGCATCAAAATATAAAGACTATTTTATCTTCCACACAAATATACTTATCTCGTCTTCATCTTCCCCAAAATCTTAGGAAACTGCCAAAAGAACAACAGCGTACAGCAAATTGCAGCCGTAGCATCGGATATAGCCTCAGCCGCATATACTCCGGTCACTCCCATATAATGCGGCAGTATCAGTGCTAACGGAATCAACAGAATAGCCTTGCGAAGCAAAGCGATAAAAATGGATATCTTAGCCTGCCCCAATGCAACAAACATATTCTGACAGGCACGTTGCAAGCCGAAAATGGTCATACCACCCAGAAAGACAGGCATGGTCCAACGGACCGTTTCTATCAACTTTTCATCACTTGTAAAAGCTGATGCAACCGTTGACGGGAACAGGATCATAAGTAGCATCAGAATCAGATTAAAAGAGAACATCGTGATCAGTGCAATACGGAAACAATCCTTCACACGCTGCTTATCACCATGCCCATAATTGTAACTTACAATCGGAATAAAGCCTTGCGCAAACCCCGTCAGCGGCACACTGGCAAACTGCATCGAAGTCTGTAATATCGTCAACGCACTGACGTAAATATCTCCAAAATCTTTCAAGCTGCTATTCAGCACAAAGCCCACCAAACTCTCTGTACTGGCCATAATGAACGGAGATACTCCCAGTCCCAACATCGCAACAACAATTCCCCGATTCAACTTCATATAGCGCCTCTCCAAAGGCAGAGAAGCCTTCCGGGAAAACAGGAAAGACAGTACCCATGCGGCACTGCAAGCCTGAGAAATCACCGTAGCCAAAGCAGCACCTTTCACCCCCATATCAAACCAGAAGATAAAAATAGGATCAAGAATGATATTTAATAAAGCTCCGATTAAGACAGAGTACATGGCAATGGCAGGACGCCCCTGCGCATTGATAAAGGAATTCAGTCCGGTGGAAATCTCTACAAAAACAGTTCCCAGCAAATAAATGGAAAGGTAATCAACCGCATAACCCAATGTATGTTCCGAAGCACCTGTAAAGAGCAGGATAGGCTCCATGAAAGTATAGGCAATGAAGGAAGTAATTAAAGTAAATAGAATCAGCAGGGTAAAACCATTCCCCAATATCTTTCCGGCACGCTGGCGGTCACCTTGCCCGAGGGCTATGGCAGCCAACGGTGCACCACCACCGCCCACTATTGCTGAAAAAGAAGATATCAATACCACGAGAGAAATTGTCACCCCTACGCCTGCCAATGCATCCGTCCCGATGCCTGGTATGTGTCCGATATAGATACGGTCGACAATGCTATAAAGCAAATTGACGAATTGTGCAGCTACTGCCGGAAGCGCCATCTTGAAAACCAGTGGCAACATACGCTCGGTTCCCAGACGTTCTTCATATTTATTGATCATCGTGATTCTTCTTTTCTAAAAACGAGTGCAAAGGTACAAGAATTTCCACTCGCCCCCAAAGTAATGGGGCGGCTTTTACAGGAAACGGAAATCTTATTCCCTATACGCTTTCGGTGACATTCCTGTAAGTCTTTTGAAATACTTACCAAAGAAGGATTGGGACGGAAAATTAAGTTCGTCACCTATTTGCTGTATGGTCATATTGGTCGATCTTAACAGTACCTTGGCTTCGAGCACTACATATTCATCGATCCATTCTCCTGCGGTTTTTCCACTATAACTTTTAATGGTCTGCGAGAGATATTTAGGACTCAGACAAAGCCTGTCTGCATAGAATTCCACTTTTCTCTCTTGTTTATGGAATGCCTGTACTTGCTTCAGGAAATTCCGCATCAAGACTTCACTTCTCGTTTCCTTAGTACCATCGGGCAGTTTATGAAAGTAATAACCCAATCCATAAAAGAAAGCAATGGTGAGATGGCGGATAATTTCCATACGGTTAGGATTATCTGTCACTTTGATTACACTTTGTACCATCTTACAATAAGTCAGCATGGCATCCAGTTGTTTATCTGTTAGTGGTATGACCGGTTTATTACGCACCGAAAGGAAATTCGAGAACCGATCAGGTAAGTTCAGGCTCTCATTGAATCGTTCAGACATAAGTATATAAATCCCTTCAAAATCATCAGAACAATATTCATGCTCTATTATCTGACCCGGCAAAACGATGGATATGGCTGGCGCTTTAATCTCAAAAGGTATCATATCCACCCTCCCTTTAGACTCTCCTTTCAGGCAAATGCCACAAATAGTCATATCCATTTTGAAAGGCCCCGTATGTGGTTCTACTTTCTCATTTCTGTAAATATAGTAGTCGTCATTCAGGAAATTCACATTCTCCATCCCTTCCAACTTGGAACGCCAGTTCAGTGATATAAGATTCTTCATATATGTGTTTTTGACAACAAAAGTAGGCTATAAAAACAGATAAGCCAAACTAGTAAGTGTTTTCGTCCAACATTCCATCCAAAAGACCTTTCTCCCGGCCAGCATCCCCTGTACTTTTGCGCCAGTTTATAAATCAACAAATGAGTAGAGAAAAATATAAAAAATTCAACAAATCTATTTAAAAACGAAATGCAAAAGAAAATATTTATTACAGTAGCGTTGTGTCTCAGCATCTGCACAGTCAAGGCACAGAAAATCCCCGATTCACTGGCTCAAGATTTCAGAAACTTTCTTGCCAAGAACTTCTCTATGTATCGTACTGTAAACCTGAACTGGGAAACCAAGTGGGCACACAATTATACATTTACACAAGATGGAAATGAACTGGAAAAAGGAAAAAGACGCGACCTGCACAAGATCAGTTTTTCTACCATGATCCCTGTACTGAAATTGAAGAAAGTATCGTTGTATGCCAATGTGCAATACAGAAGCTATCAGTTCGATGCGATTGAGAAAACCCACTCCGCTACGTCAGCTATATTTTCACAAGACGGGTATGACTACTTTGCCGGAGGACTGAATGGTACCTACTATATTAATGTATTCAACAAACCGCTGGCTCTATCCGCCTCCGTAATTGCAGACGGTTGGGACAAAGGTTTTGGCAAAGTACAAGGGTTATTGTCTGCCGTAATGATTTTCAAGCATACAAAGACTACCACTTTCACAGCCGGCATCATGGGGATGACCTTATTCAGTAGTATCCCGATTATGCCTATCATTTCTTACTGGCATCGATTCAATAATCCGAATCTAAGCGTAGACATCACCATGCCAAGCCAATTTTACATGAGATACCAACTGAACAGTCATCGTTTTTCCGCCGGAGCTTCCATGACAAGTGATAATTTCTACATGAAACCCAACCTGAAGAATGTGCCGGACATCTGCTATTTCAGCGAAGCTACTTTAAATCCGGAAATCGTTTACGAATACATCATTAACAAACACTTTTATCTGGTTGCACGCGCAGGAGCTTCCATGGTGATGATGGCCGGACTTTACAGCGATACAAGAAAAGGCATAAAAGTACGAAACGAAGAAGGCCAGACAGAAGTGGAACCATTGGTGAAAATGAAACGGAACATGGTTCCTTTCTTCAATCTGGGAGTTTCGTATAGCTTATTTAAATAGCGGCTAAAGATTTTCTTCACTTCTGCAAATGCTTATCGCACTGATGCGTTTCCGATTAACGAACGAGCATGTATTGAAAATTATTTCTGTGTTTATTATTCATAAATCAAATATCCCCGCCGAACCGTTTTCATATACTTATGTTCTTGTCTGGATATAAAAGTATAACAACGAATATGGATTCTCTTCTTGATCTGAGCGGAAGGGTAGACATAGTAACCGGTGATTGATACTTACAGATAATTCAAATCATAAATATATAAATACTTCATTATGTGTACAAGAGTAGTATATTCAGGAACCAATAAAATGGTAGTAACCGGTCGTTCAATGGACTGGAAAACAGAGATGCATAGCAATCTTTGGGTATTTCCGAAAGGAATGGAAAGAAATGGAGAAACCGGAGTAAACTCATTACAATGGACATCCAAGTATGGTAGTGTGGTGGCTTCTGCTTTTGAAATAGCCAGCACGGACGGAATAAATGAAAAGGGGTTAGTGGCCAATCTACTGTGGTTACCCGAAACCGAATATCCGGTAAGGGATAAAAGTAAACCTGGACTTGCCATTACAGCATGGGTACAATATATGCTGGACAACTTTGCCAGCGTAGATGAGGCTGTTAGTTTCATTGATGAAAACACCTTCCAAGTGGTATCCGATAAGATGCCCGACGGCTCTCGCCTGGCTACTTTGCACCTATCAATCTCTGATGCAACAAGTGATTGTGCAATATTCGAGTATATAGGTGGACAACTGACCGTCTACCATAGTAAGGACTATAAAGTGATGACAAATTCCCCTACCTACAATAAACAATTAGCACTGAACGAATATTGGAAATCAATTGGCGGGTTAAGTTTCCTGCCCGGAACCAATCGCCCCTCAGACCGTTTCGCGAGAGCCAGCTTTTACATAGATGCACTCCCTAAAACTGATGATCAGAGAATCGCGATTGCAAGCGTATTCAGCGTTGTCCGTAATGCTTCAGTTCCTTATGGTATCTCGACTCCCGAATCTCCTGAAATATCCACGACACAATGGAGAACGGTTTCGGATAGTAAGAACTTGCGCTATTTCTTCGAGTCAAGCCTGACACCGAATACTTTTTGGGTAAACTTACAGGAATTGGATCTGTCAGAAGGAGCACCGGTACTTAAATTGTCCATAGCCAATGGGGAAACTTACCACGGTAATGCAACGAAAGACTTTAAACCGGCACAAGCTTTCCGATTTATGGGAGTGAAAGATTAACCGGATTTGATTGAGTATACATATAAAACAGTGCAGCTATTCCACTAAAGGAATACTGCACTGCCCATATAGAAATTATCGATTTGCTTTACGCTTCTTCACCTCATCCACGAGTTTTGAAAAAGATTTATCCCTTTTACGCTTTTCATGTTCGGAAGTAGAGAAATGCCACGCTTCCCGTCGAAGTTTCAGATAACTTTCATAAACCTTACGGTCCAATACGCCACTGCTTACCGCTTCTAAAACGGCACATCCTGGTTCGTTGATGTGCTTGCAATCCTTGAAACGACATGATGCAGCATAATCTGAAATCTCCAATACCTCTGCAAGAGAATCGGGATCATCAATGGCCAAGCCAAATTCCCGGACGCCCGGAGTATCGATTAATACACCTGAACCGTCCATCAATACCATCTCCCGACGAGTAGAAGTATGTCTTCCTTTTCCCGTGGACAGGCTGATATCAGACGTTAGTAATACCGATTTCTCGCAAAGCGCATTCACCAGAGAACTTTTCCCTACACCTGAAGAGCCGACAAACACAACCGTTTCGCCTGCCGATATAGACTCCCGTAATTGGAGAATCATCTGAGGTTGATGAATACTTGTAAAAAACATCGGTATCTGACGGGCAATGTGTCTGATCTGTTCTTCAACTTTCTGCTTGTCAAACCCTAAATCAGCCTTATTGAACACCAATACAGGATTAATATTCTCTTCCTGCATCTGAACCATGAAACGCTCGGCTCTGCGAACATTGAAATTATCATCAAGACTTTGCACGATAAATGCCTTGTCAACATACGAGGCAATGGCCTGTTTATCGGCAACCGTTCCGTTTTTCTTGCGATATAAAGTCCGTTCACGAGGCAGCATATCCACTATAATCCCTTTATGTTCGTCGAATGGTTGAAAAAGCACCCAATCACCGGTACAAGGGAGTTCAAAGTCTGATTTTCCATACATCATATTCCCCGTCAGTTCGCACTGAAACAGCCCGTTTTCTGAAACGACCTCGTAGCATGTGCGGTGTACGATGGATATACGGCCATGTGTAAGAGCATTGTATGTTGACTCTTGCTTTAGTTGGCTTAACTTGTCATTCCAACCGTAATTATTCAAATGAATCATTGTTCTATCTTTTTTGCAATGAAAAATGTATAACCGTAGAATGCTTTATACTTACTGTATAGTTCTTCTTCATCAAACTGAAGCGAACTGAATTCTTCGGCGATCTTATTTCCCGCATATTTATGAAGGAAGATTTTCTGAGCTTCAATCTTTGCAGCAAAGTAATGTTCTGTCCAGCTATTTTCCGGCAGAATAAATGTGGCGACGGGAAGATAACCTGCTTTGTGTATCTTGGCTACCTGATTGGGAATCGTATCTATTTCAGGATACGCATTCACCCAGAAGTCATTGATTTCCGCAGGACGTTCGTCAGTAAACCACGAACTTTCAGAAACAGCAATATATCCTCCCGGTTTCAAATATCTACGCCACTCATTCAGCCCCCGTTCAAAACCAATATTATAAATGGCTCCTTCCGACCAGATCAGGTCTAATTCCTCATGCTGAAAAGGAAGGTTGTCCATAGAACCGACAATGCCTTTCACTCTGTCCTGCAAACCTGATTGCTTTGCATCGCGATTGAAGATATCAATAAAGTCGGGAAAAAGGTCAAGTCCGGTGATCTGCCCGGAAATATGTCCGGCCAATACCATTGTCTGTCCTCCTGTTCCACAACCGATGTCGGCGATAAGGGATTTGTCGGTGAGACCATCTATAAAGCTCAGCGCTTTCAGTGTTACGTCAGGACTTCCGGGTCCTTGGCGTTCCATATTGGAGAAGAAGTCACAGATTAATTTAAGTTCGAAATCGTGAATTGTTTTATTTTCGTTACTCATTTTCTTAATGTATTTTGCATACACGGAAAGCATAACAATGCCTTCATCATTGTACGCAGATTAAATTTGAATTATAATAATAGAAAACTACTCTCGAAAGGAGTTATCCGAGAGTAAACGAAAGGACAATCTGTATCAGAAACACAGATTGTTTATTAAACCAAATCCGATTTGAATGTCTTTGTCATGGCGCAAAGGTAAATAATATTTTGAGAATACAAAAATTGAAGTCAGACAAGGCAAGAAAAAGCAAAAAATTCAGGAGTTTGCAATGATAATATATAAAGGAAAAATTTACCTTTGCAGCCCCAAAGAAAACCAGAACTAAGAAATTATTTAGTGTTTATGAATACAAAGGTCAAAGGATATATATTGGGAGCTGTTGCTGCCGCCACTTATGGCATGAATCCCCTCTTTACCCTTCCGCTATATAAGGAAGGTATGAATCCGGACTCTGTTCTTTTCTTCAGATATCTGTTTGCCATTCCCATCCTGGGGATTATGCTCAAAGCGAGAGGCAGAAGTTTCAGTCTGAAACGGAAAGAAATAGTACCGTTAGTCATACTGGGATGGTTGGTTGCCATTTCTTCTCTTACCCTGTTTCAAAGCTATAACTATATGGAAGCCGGTATTGCCTCAACGATACTGTTTGTCTATCCGATTTTGGTGGCACTGATTATGGCTGTCGCCTTCAAGGAGAAAGTCACATTACAAACAGTCTTATGTATCTTTCTGGCTTTAAGTGGTATTGGATTACTATATAAAGGAGGAGACGGTACAACGCTTAGTCTGGTTGGCGTCGGATTAGTCATGGCATCGGCCCTCTCTTACGCTATCTATATCGTAGGGGTAAACCGACCGATATTAAAAGATGTGGCAACACTGAAAGTTACTTTTTATGTATTGCTTTTCGGCCTGTCGCTCTTTTTGGTCCGTGTAGATTTCGGGCAAAGCCTGCATGTTGTCGATAAATGGTATTTATGGGGGAATCTGATTGCATTGGCTATCTTCCCTACAGCCATATCCTTCCTCTGTACTACGCAAGCCGTGCAATATATAGGTTCAACCCCTACAGCCATCCTCGGAGCCTTGGAACCTGTAACGGCTGTATTCTTCGGAGTCATGATCTTCGGGGAAAGCCTGACACCCAGATTGTGCTGCGGAATTGTACTGATTATCCTGGCTGTGACGTTTATTGTAGCCGGAAGCAATATTACGACACAATTGGTACGGTTCAGGAAGCTGTTCCCACGATTACCATTAAAGCACACTAAAAAAGGTTAGGTTTCAGTCATCTCAAACTTACCGGCATCCTCCTGAAGAAGAACCATACTTACAGCAGCATCAGTCTCGTACTGAGTAAGTCGACAATTTTTGACCGTAATACACTCGGGTTAACCGGTTTAGAAGCATAGCCATTAAATCCCCGGCTGAGAATCTGCTCTTCGTCTGTGGCATAAGCGTAAGCCGTTACAGCGAGAATAGGTACCTCAGAAGAGAGTTTACGTATTTCAGTGGTAGCTTGATATCCATCCATTTCGGGCATACTAATATCCATCAGCACAATATGTGGATTATGCTGTCTGAACAGCCCGACCGCCTCTACACCGTTCCAAGCATGAAGAATACGGTAATCTGTCTGAAGGATGGTTTCGAAAAGTTTGAAATTACTCACATTATCTTCAACAATCAAGATGGTGACATCATCTTTTGCAATAGCCTTAAGTGTATACTCCTGAATTGTTTTTTCGGTCCTTTCAGCAGGAATGGCAGGTATCATAAACCAGAATGTCGAACCCTTACCCAATTCTGAATCCACACCAATCTCTCCACCCAACTTATCTATGATAGTTTTACAAATCGACAAGCCCAATCCTGTCCCTTGGACAAAACTGTTCAACTTTACAAAGCGTGTAAAAATATCACCCTTTTTCTCCGAAGGAATGCCGCATCCGGTATCGGTAACGAAAAAACGCAGCATTCCGTTCTCTTGCAAAGAATATCCTACTACAATACTCCCTGAGTCCGTAAACTTAATGGCATTAGTCAATAAATTAACCAGTAGCTGATGCAAACGGTTGCGATCAGTCAGAATAATGCACTCGGGCAAGCATTGAGTAAAGCGGAGTATAAGTCCTTTTATATCAACCTTTACTTGCATGGCTTTGACAATCTCTTTCACCAATGCATTCACATCAACCGGTACCTTTACAAATTCAAGTGTACCAGCCTCTATTTTAGACAAATCAAGGATATCACCGATAAGTTGCAGGAGCAGTTCGTTATTGTTTTCGATAATCTTAATATATTCCTCTCGTTCGCAACTCTCCGCTGTTGAATTGAGCAAACTGGAAAATCCGACAATAGCATTCAGAGGAGTACGTATCTCGTGGCTCATATTTGCAAGGAATGCAGATTTCAGACGGTTCGATTCCTGCGCTTCGTCACGTGCTTTGATTAGTTCCTCTTCCATCTTCTTACGCTGAGTTATAACAAGCAATGACCCTACCAGAGTGAGAGGGATGCCATCAGCTCCACGTTTTTCCACAGTAGCTTGCGCTTCCACCCAATCCATTTTGTACCCATTCCTGTCACGGGATATGACTCTATATTCTTCACGCACTTTACCTATTCGACCTTCGATCAAATCACGATAGGCGTGTTCTACCCGCTCTTTATCTTCTTTAAAAATTTTAGAAAAATACTCTGTATCTGGAACCGAGAACTTCTCCGCATCGACATTCACTCCCGTATAGCCTAACTCAATAGAGCTGTTTACATCGCAAAGTATCCTATGTTTCTGCAAATCCCAGTTCCATGGTATGATATTGGCTACATCAAGTGCCATCGCCAACTTACAATTGGTATCATAGAACTTTTGCTGCGTACGATAAAGTTCCGTATCGTCAACACAGAAGATATCAATGTAATCCTTTTGGGCGGCAGGAGCCACTACAATATTAAGATAGATATTCGGCTTTGCAAAATATTGAGTATACGTAATGGTTTTGTTTTCTATATGCGCTAACTCTGCAAAATGCAGTGTCATGACAAAATCAGAACCTAAAAGTTCACTTCCCTTATAGCCTCCAACTACTTCATCCGCAGCAAAATTCATCATAAAACGCCCGTTCATACGCTGGATTTCCATATCCGCTATTCCACCTGTTTCGTTATAAAGAAGTTTCGCCTTCATATATGCCACCGGCATGTTTTCAAACAAGGTACTCAGTTCCCGGCTTGTTTCCACCTGCCTTTGTTGCACTTCATTCAATTTTGCTAATATGCGGATACGGTGAGACAGAAAAAGAACAAAAGACAAAATAACAAAGAATATTCCTCCGAATACATATTTATATTTTTGAAAAAAATTCTCAGGGCGTCCGAAAAACACACTGTTGGCTGGACATTGCTTTGAGGAAAAGTTTTTTTGAAGCAATGCAAGATAGTTAAATGTAGGAATTGACCCGGAAGGAATGAAAAAAGGAATCTCCCGCGCAGGAGTTCCGGAAACGACTGATAAAAGGGTCTCTTTAAGATGCGCCAGAAACTCTTCTTCATCATAAATACATCCTCCAAGCATTCCACTATTGTTCATCACCGAACCTTTAAGGGCGAAAATCGGAACATTCATATTAGCAATTACCCGATAAGAGTTAGCATTAAGTACAGGCTGACCTGCAATTTCGAATTTACTGAACCAAGAGGAAAAAAGCACTCCAGTGGTACGGATATCAATATCATTCAATCGAAATAACAGACTGTCCAATGTCATACTCTCCGCTGAGTAAAAACAATATTCAAGGTTTGGATATTCGTCTGCCATAAGATGTTTCATGTCACAATCAAGCTGCTGGTTGACATAACGGTCATCCCCTATTAATATCACTTCCTTCAACCGAGGCAGCAGGTGCCGCAGTAAATCTACATTATCCTTCAGAAACATCTTTGCATGCAACACGGTCAGGTTATATTCGTCGGAGAGAGTCGAGAGTGGAACACGCTGTTCACAGGCGATTGATTTTTTTTCGATATAAGCTTGGGGAGGTCCGTAAAAATCGTCCTCCGCACACAAAATCAACGGAATATCCCCCCAATGGGCACGGATAGCCTCTTTCAAGAGCAGTGACGGATTCCCCAGCAGAAGTACGGCCTTAGGGGTATGATTGGCATGTTTCCGGAAAATTGATTCTTCAACCATAGTGAAATCATCGGCATTTCCAACCATCAGCATATTGAGATGCTCAATCAAAACCGGAAGATCCGCTTCGTTCATCCATTTCTGCACGGGCTCAATGAAACCATTGCTCCAAGGAGCATCCGAAGTATAAGTATTAATAATGAGCAGACAATTACCACCGACACCCACTGCAGAATTATTCTGTGCCTGAAGTGTCAGGGTGGAGAATAAAACGAAAAACAATAAATACCCCTGCCACATCCAGGCAGACATCCCCAATATCAAGTTAAATTTCATATATGATTACCATAAAGGTTTTATTAAAGGAAAGCCAATCGTGTATAGTTATGAACCGTTTACATCAATCTATCTTTAATCTTATAGAAAGTTCTATTTCTCCAAGAAAAGTTCAAGCAACTGCTTCCGCTTTACCGGTTTGGGCAAGAAAGCATTACATCCGGCATCTATAGCGCTGACACGGTCGGTATCGAAAGTATTAGCTGTAAGTGCTATAATCGGGATGTCACTATTGAACTCCCGAATTTTCCGAGTCGCTTCCAGACCGTCCATGACAGGCATTTTCAAATCCATAAGCACGAAATCAAACCTCCCATTACGAATCTCCTCAACAGCTTCCACACCATTAGTCACCCGTAACAAGTCATAATCTTTAAGGATATTCCGCACTAACAAAAAATTGCTATCGCTATCTTCGGCCACCAGTATTTTGAACTTCCTGTCACCACTTTCGCCAGATACGGGACGACAGTTCGGAAGAGATGTTTCCGAACAACAGACATCTCCATATTGGAAGATTTCACACGGAACCCATGCCCAAAAAGTCGATCCAATCCCCTGCTCAGAAGTGAATCCGATCTCTCCATCCGCAGCTTCAACAATTGCCCGGGAGATTGCCAATCCAAGTCCTGTACCTTGAACAAATTCATTCAGCTTCTGGAAACGACCGAAAACCCGATCCTGCAATTCTTTTGGGATACCTGCCCCTGTATCCTCCACATAAATCCGAATACCTCCTTTTTCAACGGAGTATCCCATTCTGATATATCCCGACCTGGTATATTTTATCGCATTGGTCAGGAAGTTCATCCATACCTGCTTAAGCCGGTTACTGTCGAGAAAAATCCAGCATTCCGGACAAGGACTATCTTGAAGCAATTCCACGTCAGCGTTCAGAATCTTCGACCGCATCATCACATAGAGTTCATTGCACAGTTGCGTCAAGTTAAACCGTTCCCGTTTCCGATCAATAATTCCCGACTCAATCTTCGAAAGATCCAGAATGTCATTGATTAGTCGCAGCAACAAGTCATTGTTGGACTCGATGATATGCCAGTACTCCGCCTTTTCATCCGGGTCGTCACAATCAACCAGCAATTCGGAAAATCCGACGATAGCATTCAGCGGCGTACGTATCTCATGACTCATATTAGCCAGAAATGCCGATTTCAGCCGATCGGAAAGTTCAGCCTTGTTCTTCATTTCCTTCAACTCCTGAGCCATTCTTTCCCACTTCGTATTGTTGAAAGCAATGCCGGTATAGCGAATGACGTTTCCCTTCTTATCACGTTCGGACGGGAGACCGGTAACAATAAGTGTTTGCCAATCCTGATCCCATTTGGTACGGGAGCGATACTGAAGCGAGAACTCCTTATACTGCCCAATAGACATGCCGACCATATTTTCACGAACACGTTCCGTATCCTCAGGATGAGCAGCATTCAGATAATCCTCGGGCATAATTGCTTTTTCGGGATTGAAATCGTTTACCGGATCATTGAACGACCGGTATTGGCGGGTCTCCACATCGTAATCCCAATAAGACATACCGACGGTCTTGAACGTCAGTTCCATTTTGTAATTCCGTTCCTTAAGCTCCTCATTCAATTGATGAAGCTTAGAAATATTCTGTCTAAATCCGGTAAAGCGGATGACTTCTCCGGCCTCTCCAAATTCAAAAGGAACTCCCGTAATATTGCAGTACTGCCATGTATCATCATACTTGGTCTGAATGCGGCAGGTAAAATTGATGTTCATATTCTGCCCCAACAGCATAGACTGCAAGGCATCATTGGCCAAAGATCTGTCTTCAGGATGAATCACATTCAAGTACTCCTCCAAAGATACCAACTTGTCAGAAGCATAATCATTAACCGGGTCGTTGTAAGATTCGAATTTTTGCATTTGCACATTGAAATCCCAGTGAACTATATCATTGACTTTCATGGCCAGTTCACGTTTAGCCAAAAGATCCTGCGTTTTTTTCGACATTCGTATCTTTTCGGTCACATCCAACTGGGTTCCAACGATTTGCAATTTACCCAGATGTTCGGTTGAAAGCCGCATACGGCTCTCGTAATACCGATATTCTCCTTCCTGTTCATTGAAAATACGTACTGTAAGCTGTCCTTGCCCGATTTCTCCATTTATCAATTTGGAGAAGAGTTCCTTTAAGGGAGTGCAGTCCTGCGGATGAAGCATCGGTAATAATTGCTCCAAGGACATACCACTCTCGAAAACAGGATTTCCATGTAATACCCCGAACTCCATTTTGCGCACGTCGTATACCCACGAAAACATATTCGCAGCCTCCATCGCCATCTCCAGATTTTTCTTACTTTCCTCCGTACGATACTCCGCCTCTTTGGTAGAAGTCACATCGTTGGTAAGCAGCATATGGCCTACAATAATCCCTTTCTTATTGGTTATCGATACAATCTTGACCTCGTAGATAATGGTATTTTTGTTGCAAGTACGGAAATACTCCTGATTTACCCGGTCAAAATCATACTCAAATTCAAGCACTATATCCTCCCCGGACTGAATTCTCGCTAAAAGTTTCTCATCCACATAAGGGCTGTCAAACAGATTGACTTTGTTTATCACCGCATCGAATTCGACACCGTACATAAGCCGTGCCCTCTCGTTTAAACAACGCAGGACACCTGTCGTATCATAAATTTCCACCCCCATCGGCAGACGGGCGAACACGCTCTCTGTCAAAAATATCTGTTCATGTAGCAATTCCAGCATCTCTTTTGCAAATGCTGCACCGCCTTCATTGCAAGTTAGTGTTTCCGGCCGTTCCATTTCTCTGGTTTTGTTGTTATCGAATAATGTGAATTGTACGCCGATATTCTGTCGGAGACATCCCCGTATATCGGCGAAAAAAGCGACTCAACGACGATTGGTTTGAAAACCCCGTCTGCCGTACAATGTCTTTTATCTCAAGATTTGCATCTCGAAGCAGTGCCTTTACCTCAAGCACAACATGATCTGCAAGCAGCTCGCGGGCCGACTGACCATTTACCTCCTGAATGGTCCGGGTCAGATATTGAGGCGTAATGCACAGTTTATCTGCATAAAACGCCATTTCTTTGTGATTCTTATAGTGTTCATAGACCAACATTGCAAACCGGAAAGCAATACTTTCCTTATTAGAATTCAATGGAACGAGATCTGCCCCTCGGTTTACCGTTTTCTGGAAATGAACATAGAAATCCCAATAATAGATACGTAACAAATGCAAAATAGTCTCCCTTCGGAAAGCAGGATCATCAGAACTGTTCCGAAAATCAATCACACGGCAGAAACCAAGAAACCTCAGAACTTCACTCCGATTCAACCGGATTTGGAAATTCTTACGCATATAAAAGAAAAAATCAGGTGTGATCTTCCCCAAACTGCTCATGGTGTCCAAAAACATTGTTTTGTCGATTTTGAAAAAAGTCATGGAGAAATCGGGACTTACCTCACGGACCGATACCGACTGCAGTGGCAAAATTGTCACCAGGTCGTTTTTAGATACCTGCCGACTGACTGAAAAAACCTTTATTACAGCCGTCCCACCCGTACAAACCCCACTAAACCCTTCCGCCAAATACGCTTCATGCTCATCTGCTGGAAGGGCAGAGAGATCGGTATATATATGATAATTACCATCCATCTGAAATGTCGTGGTTAAAATGAATAACAAAGATACAATTTTATCTCCAATCGGCTTTCAGGTTGCAAAAACAGAACGCGAATAGCAAGTTTCGGTGCCAACAACAAGAGCCTCTACACCCTATTTCTGAGGATGTACGTACGAACTGTATCACAATAGCTACCGGACTCACCCTGAAAATAAGCATATCGTTGATATTTGTATACCGATAAAGCTTCTTTAAATTTCTCTCTTTTTAAGTTGGTCACTCATATTCTTAATTTCGTCATAAGGAATCTGCAGGTTGGTCTACAAACTTTTTACGAGAAGATTATTCAGCTTATCTTTGCATCAAACGAAGTGCTTCCAGAAAGACTAAAACAGACTAAATAATATAAAGTGGTATAAAATAAATTATCGCAATGACAGACAATATTTTAATTTTCCGGACTTCTATAAAAAAGGAGCAGGAGATAAAGAGAATAGAGAAATTGTTCATCCATTTCCCGCAGATTCATATATGGAATGTAGACTTTGAAGATTGGGAAAAGATACTGAGAATAGAATGTCAGGGGATAACCCCGGCTACAGTCTCGGACGCACTGCGGACAATTGATATCTGTGCAACAGAGTTGGAATAAACAGAAACAGCGCGGTTCGTCTACCAGCTTTTCAAGAAAGAATGATTAGGCTCATTGCGCTTGTGGAACTTAAGTTAAGTAACTAATATACCGCAATGCAAAGAACTAATCATCACAATGCAAGAAACTAATTCTCAAAATACACATTTTTATTCTTACAACAACTGTTGTAAGATAAAACAATATCTATTGTAATATAATAACACAGTTGTTGTAAGATTCAACAACAGCTATAGTATGAATAGTTTTATGCATTTCCGAAAATAGATTCTTGCATTCTGAGAGTTAGTTTATCGCATGTTGAGGATTGGTTTATCACACCAAAGAAATTATGGAAATAATCACTCATATTCATCATTTCGTCATAAGAAACAGCATGGTTCGTCTACAAACTCTTTAGGGAAGAATGATTTAGACTTACCTTTGTCACCGAAATCAAGATGATAGAAATATAAAGATTAGTAACAAAGAAAAAACAAATGATGAAGAAGATTTTAGTTTTAATACTATGTGTATTAGTTTATAGCGCATTGTTTGCTCAATCCAATGAAGACAAGAAAACCGTATTTCAATTGAGTTTTGTCCCACCCCTGAGTACCAATGGAGCCTATTCGTATCAGTATACGAATACTGTTTCACTCAACTTACTTGTAGGTGTTTCCAGAAATGAGGAGGCATTCACCTGGGGAGGAATCTCAAACATTATTCTGAATGATGCCAAAGGTTTTCAGATGGCAGGGCTTTCAAACTATGTAGGAAATGACGGACAGGGAGTACAGTCTGCGGGATTGGCTAATATAAATAAGAATAAGTTCAGTGGTTTCCAGATGGCAGGACTGGCAAATACAGCTTCTGAAATGACCGGGTTCCAATTTGCCGGATTAGTAAATATTGCAAAAGAAGTAAACGGTTTGCAGATTGCCGGATTAGTCAACATTGCAAAAGAGGTCAATGGCATACAATTTGCCGGACTGGTTAATATAGCGGATAAGAGTGACTGTCCCATCGGATTAATCAACATCATTAAAAATGGTGAGATGGGGGTTGCTGTCACTTATGATGCATTGGGAAGTACGATAGCCACATTCCGTTCGGGCGGCAGATACACTTATGGCATTATAGGTGTTGGATATAACCATAAAACAGAGAATAGCTCATTGGTGGCTGAAGGCGGATTCGGTGCTCATATTCCTGTTACTTCCTGGTTCAGGATTAACAATGAACTTAAAGCCTCAACCATCGGAAACGATTCGGATGAACCTGTCTTGAATACTGGATATTCGCTCATACCGTCCTTCAGAATCGGGAAGCATATTGAGTTATTCGGAGGGGTAGGCATAAACTATATGATGACCAAAGATGTAAGCAACAGCAAAATATTCCCGAACCATTCCTTATGGAAAAAGGCTGAGTCTACAAAACTGCAACAATTGTATATCGGTTACCAGTTCGGTATACAATATATATTCTGATAGTTCAATTCAATACTCTTTATACTCAATATCCTCTGAATCTACATTTTGACTGTAGATTTAGGGGATTTACAAAAAAAGAACTATATTTGCCCCGAATTCTAAAAGCAAATATTTTGGGCACAATTCTTAAATTTGTTATTGCTTAATATTAGCCTCACAAACCACAGGCTAATTTCTTTCGTTTGAATAATTCTTATTCAGACAGGTTTTTCATTTTATCATTTTTAGTATTAACTACATTGTCTCTGCAAGGCAATTGTAATTTGCTATTCAGACTTTTAGCAGGTTTCGCTGCAACCGCCTGAAAGTTATGGATGCGCTGAATGCGAATGAAGAATTTCGTAAAGAACATTAAGCAAGACATAGAAGTAGAAATCAAAAGAATTGAGCAACAAGATATTGATATCCTTGATAAGATAAAGCAAATAGTCGGCTTCATACAGATTTCACTCGTCCGGCTAAAAGCAACCATTGCGGACTATCAGTTTGTCAATCCCGAGGAAGAGATTCTTTTCTTTAAAGTCCGGAAACCACAAATATCCGGTCTACTGATATTTTATATCCGTCTGTATCAGATTGAAAAGAATCGGATCGGGAAATCACCGTCAGCTCAATATAAATACCTGAAGGAGGAATATGAAAGTCTGAAGAACATCTCTTCGGACAAGAATTTCTATAACTATTATCAAGCCGGTAAAACCGACTCAGATCATTTGTATTTCATGAGAAAGCATTATGATATCCTTTCAAATGTTCACTGCCACTCGTTGGATAGAGATACTTCTTTTTCCACTTTGCATGATTCCAGCGTAGCAGAGATCTTAGCAAATAAGCTACTCACTCATTATCTCTCCACAGAGATTGATGCGTTATCGGAAAAACTACACCTTAAATTCACTTCCATCATAGAAAGCAAACTATTGCAATGGACGGAAAGTAAGGTGTCATTGGTAGAATTCATTTATGCGCTATATGCCGGAAAATGCTTTAATAATGGTAACACGAACCTGAAAGACATCGCTTTCTGTTGCGAAACTCTTTTTGATATTGAGATTGGTGATTTCTACCGGATATTTCTTGAAATCAGGAACAGGAAGAAAAGCAGGACACAATTTCTGGATAAACTGAAAGAGAAAATAACCCAAATGATGGATGAACTTGACAGATAAACAAAGAATATTTCATAGCGTCTTGTGACATCTTGTGAATTATGCAAATGGCTAATATCCAACTTTGCCGGAAAATTACTTAACCCGCAAAGAAAGACAATAGCTTATTTATGGAGACAACAATTACATGGGAAGTAAAGGTGAAGAATACCCCTTTATTAATTAAGAAATGCAGTCACTGCGATAGTGACCGATTTTATTGTAGCGATAAGTTCAGGATGAATGCTCAAAAGAAGAACATAGATGTATGGTTGATTTACAGATGTGTGAAGTGCGACAACACCTGTAACCTCACTTTGTTATCACGCAGTAAACCGGATTTGATTGATAAGACATTATTCCATAGTTTTTCAATGAATGATAAAGATGCGGCCTGGAAGTATGCTTTTTCTACTGAAATGGAGAGAAAGAATAACCTGAGACTGGATTATGGTAGCGTAGAATATGAAGTCGGTCCTGATACCTCATTGGAAGATCTGCTGAATCTATCCAATGAGGTTATCAAAATCCACATCAAGTGCGAGTTTGAGTTTGATCTCAAATTATCATCATTAATCAGAAGATGCTTCTCACTCTCTGCCAATCAGGTGAAACGTATGTTCGAAGACGGTATAATTACGATTTCAGGCAACAAACCGCCCCAGAAACATAAAGTGAAAGATGGAGATATGATTCTGATACAGAGAGAGGAATTAAGGAAGTCGGTCAACCGTTCCATCCATGATATAGGGTAAGGACTGACGTATCTTCTCAACAGGCCAGTTCCACCATTGTGTCTGTTGCAGCTTGGCGATTGTCTCTTCTTCAAATCGCATCCGTATTTTCCTGGCAGGTGTTCCTCCTACTATGGTGTAGGGAGGAACATCTTTAGTTACCACTGCCCGGGCTGCGATGACAGCTCCATCTCCTATATGCACTCCTGCCATAATAACGGCTTCATAACCTATCCAGACGTCATTGCCTATAATGATATCACCTTTATTATCCCATGCTGAGGCTACATTTTTCTTATCCAATCCCCATTCTTCAAAGAACAAGGGGAATGTGTAGTTGGACAAGGATTTCAATGTATGGTTGGCACTGTTAAAAAGAAACTTTGCCCCACAGGCAATAGAACAGAATTTGCCGATTATCAGGCGGTCTTGGTTGATAGGATAATGATAGAGTACATTATTCTTCTCAAATTGAGTCGGATCATTTACAAAGTCATTGTATATGGTATAGTTACCAACTATGATATTCGGATTGTTGATAATGGTATTCAGATAGATAGTCTGGTAATCGTTGGTACGCGGATATGTTTTCGTATTCATTGTAATTACTTCTTTTTGTATGTTTAGTATTTCAATATCTTGTGACGGAGACGGTCACAACCCAATAGGGCAACAGACTTAACTATTGCCCTACCATACCAAACGAAGCTATTTACAAAGTTGCCATTTCATTGTGATTAAATACTATGGTTCATATCGCATAGCAAAGATAGCGATTATTTCACTTCAAACTTCCCTTGCAACCTGATATCTTGTGAAGAACTTCCTACCATTACAGCAAATGTACCCGGTTCTACTACGAAATGATTATCCTTATTCCATAATCCCATCTCTTGCGGGGTAAGTACGAAGTCAATCGCTTTTTCTTCGCCCGGTTCCAGATGGATACGTTCGAAGCCACGCAATACTTTTACATATGTAGTCACAGAACTCTTCTCATCATGCAGATAAAGCTGAACGACTTCATCTCCCGCAACTTTTCCTGTATTCTTCACTTTACAACTCAGCTTCACACTGCCTTGTACACCAATGACCGGATTCTCTATCTTTAAATCACTATAAGCAAAAGTAGTATAACTCAAACCATATCCGAAGGGATAAAGCGTACCGGTAACACGTACAAAACCTTTTGAATCGGAACCCGGTTTAAAAGGAAAAGCAAAAGGTATCTGCCCTACCGAACGGGGAAAGGTTACCGCCAGTTTACCACCCGGATTGTAATCACCGAAAAGTACCTGTGCCACGGCATCCCCCATAAATTCTCCCGGGAACCAAGCATGTACAATACCCGGAATATAACGCTCAGCCCAGTTGATGGTGGCGGCACGTCCATCTACCAGCAGCAAGATCACAGGTTTGCCCGTTGCGTATACAGCTTGCAACAGTTTTTCCTGTCGTCCGCACAAATCCAGATTGGTACGGGAATATTCCTCACGTACCGTTTTCTCATTTCCTCCCAGCACCATGATGGCTACGTCCGATTCCTTAGCCAAGGCTACAGCCTCATCCATCATAGCCTGTTCTTCCTGATCCAATGGTACCTCATAAAGTTCACTCTCCGGAAAATATTTATCAATAATGTCCGTTCCCTTTGCATAGCGAACCTCTGCATCAGGCAAATACTCTTTTATTCCTTGATATACCGTCTTTATCGGAGCATTAGCCGGACCATAACGACAAATCAGGTTCTGCACTTCATTCGCATTAGGACCAATCACTGCTACTTTCTTCAAATCTTTGGAGAGTGGCAAGATATTATTCTCATTCTTCAATAAAACGATAGATTCCAAAGCAGCTCTCATAGATACTGCCTGATGTTCCTTGCTATGCACCACCTTTTCAGGATGTTTTGCATCTCCCTTATAAGGATTATCAAACAACCCCATTCCAAACTTCACCCGCAACACATCTGCTACACGGCTATCAATCGTCTGCATGGAAACCTTTCCTTCACTAATAGCCTGCCGAAGCGGACGAATGAAGTTCTCGGGCAAAGTAAAGTTAGTACGCACATTCAGTCCCGCATTTACTACCTGGGCAGCTCCATCTACAGCATCGGCAGCCACCTGATGCTTGGAATAAAGAAATTCTACCGCTTCACTGTCAGACACTACATATCCTTTGAATCCCCATTCATGGCGAAGTATTTCAGTAAGGAAATGATAGCTTCCGGTAATCGGTTCACCATCATAGTCATTATACGAACTCATGACTCCCAATGCTCCGGCTTCGCAAAAAGCCTTGCGGAAAGGTTCGATATAAAGAGTCCGCATCTCACGCGGTGCTACGTGCGGATCGGTACGGGTACCGGCATCACGCCCACCGACAGGTATACTATATACTGCAAAGTGTTTGGGAGTGGCAACCAGTCCTTCTTGCTGGAGTCCTTTAATCATCCGTTTTCCAAGCTCTCCCACCAGAAAAGGATCTTCTCCGTAGCACTCTACTACACGTCCCCAACGCGGATCTTGTGCAATATCCAGAATAGGAGAATAAATATTAGTATAACCTAACGCTTTAGCCTCTTCAGCGGTGACCTGAGCTATTTCACTGATCAATTCCTTATTCCAGGTAGCCCCCTGTCCGCATTGGGCAGGGAACATGGTGGCCCGGTCATGGCAAAGTCCGCGAATTCCTTCATTGGTGAAATCGACAGGTATTCCCAAGCGGGTCTGTTCCACAAACCATCGCTGAATGGTCTGCCGGTTTTCTACACTATTCACATAAGGGTATGATAAAGAAGAACCGAAACGTCCCAAACCATTGGCCTGTTCATCGATATTGGCTATACCGTCCTTCCAGATTTCATCTTTCCACTTCTCGGTAGGAAGCGAATCTTTCAGTACACGGCCGGACCCGTACAAAGTAGCCATCTGGCAAGTCTTCTCCTCCAGAGTCATCTGCGACAGCAGGTCTTTTACCCTTGCCTCTATCGGTGCCGAAGGATCTTCGTAAATATCCTTCACGCCGTTCTTGTTAAAATCAATCCAGCCTTTCTTATATATACCGGGATTATTACCCGCATACACACCCGCACAAAGCGATACAGCAATACATAAAGCAATTCTTCTTTTCATAGCATCTTTTTAGTTTTCCATTTCCAATATTAATTCTCCACCCTTCATCAAGTCGAAATGAGAGAATCTTGGTTCCGCCAATTCCTCACGATTCAACTTCATGGAGCGAATATACTTATTTTCTTCGCTATTATTCTTCGCTTGGATTACAAAATCTTTTCCATCACTCAAATGAATAGTTACTTTATCAAACATCGGACGGCCAATCTCATAGACCGGACGGCCCGGACAGAACGAATAGAATCCCATAGCACTCAATGCATACCAAGCAGACATTTGTCCAACATCCTCGTTTCCGGAAAGCCCGTTAGGATCGTTATGATAGAGTGTACGAAGAATATGGTCTACTAAAGCCTGTGTCTTGCGAGGTGCACCGGCATAATTATAAAGGTATGGAATATGATGGCTTGGTTCATTGCCATGTGCATACTGCCCAATCATCCCGGTAACATCGGCAGCGGCATTCGGATCACCCGTCAGTTCGGAACTTGTAGTAAACAGCGTGTCCAGATGGGCTTCGAAAGATTTCTGTCCCCCAACCAGTTCCATCAGTCCTTCTACGTCCTGCGGAACAAACCATGCCCATTGCCATGCATTTCCCTCTACGTAATTACTGGGACGTTGCACGGATGCCGGATCAAAAGGAGTAATCCAACTGCCATCACTCAGACGTCCCCGCATCAGTTTAGTTTCCGGATCAAAATAATTCCGATAGTTCCTGGAAAGCTCCATATATTTATCATAAAGGTCTTTACGGTTATGCTCCTTCGTCATCTGGGCTATCAGCCAGTCATTATAGGCAAATTCCAATCCTTGTGAAACAGAACCACCTACCTTATCGCAAGGAATATATCCCAGTTCATTCTTATATTTAATGGATACAGGCATCAGTTTCCCATTCAGAATCTGGCGATCCATCATCGGCGTGACACCCGTAGTATCATATACTGATGAACGTATGCACGCTTCCAATGCCTTCTTTACATCAAAATCGCATTGTTTTTTCATCATGGCATCGGCTATGACAGAAACGGCATGGTAACCGATCATAGTACCGGTTTCATTAGAAGCCAGTTCCCATTTAGGCAAGATGCCACCCTCATCATACTTACGAAGCAGTGAACGAATGAAAGCCTGATTCTGCTCCGGTGTAACGATGGTATAGAGAGGATGAGCTGCACGGAAAGTATCCCAAAGAGAGAACACCGTATAATTTGTATAAGAAGCATCCTGTTTAATCTCATGTCCCATTGTACGGTAACGCCCATCTACATCGGATGCCAGGCTCGGCTGGATAAATGCGTGATACAGTGAAGTATAAAATACAGTACGGCTATCATTGTCCGAAGTTTCGATATCAATCTTTCCAAGGGCTTCATTCCAGGCAGTATTCGCCTGTTTCATGACACCTTCAAAGTCCCAATTGGGGATTTCAGCCTCTACATTCAATCGGGCACCCTCTTCGTCCACACTTGAGATACCGACCTTTGCCAATACACGTCCGTCAGCAGGGAGATTTCTAAAACTAATCACTGCCTTAGCGGTATTGACTGTTACAGATGTACTATCCGATTGATACTCAGTTCCCGAATACAATTTATAATCAAACGGACTGGAAAACACTGCATAGAAATATACATAGTGACGCTTAGCCCAACCAACAGTATATTTCATTCCTGCTATGGTAGAATCATTCACCACACGAATCTGAGTAACAGGATGCTGATGACCATGAATGGTAGGTTCCATATCCACAATCAGACGGGCATCACTTGCCTTAGGGTAAGTATACCGATGCAGGCCTGCACGCAAAGTAGCGGTCAGTTCCACATTGATAGAATCATCCTGCAACAGTACTTGATAATAGCCCGGCCGGGCACTCTCTTGTTCATGAGAGAAACGAGAACGATAACCTTCATCCGGGTTTTCTGCCGTTCCGGCAATCAAAGGTTTCTCGCCGACTACGGGCATAAAGAGTATATCGCCATAATCTCCAATACCCGTTCCACTAAGATGAGTATGAGAGAAGCCCATGATGGAAGTATCGTCGTAATAATAGCCGGAACAAGCATCCCAGCCCAAGAGACGGGTATCCGGACTCAACTGTACCATTCCATGAGGTAAAGTTGCACCAGGGAAAGTGTGCCCATGTCCACCAGTCCCTATAAATACATTCACGCTATCGGTATACTCCTTTGGGAGGTTCTTTTCTGCACAGGAAAACAATCCGATTCCTGAGACCAACAACAGCATGCAGAGTTTATTCTTCATAAAATTATATGTTTATGTTTTTGTTATAAAAGCAAATATTTATATGTTAACAATCAGTCGTTACTTGATACGTGTAAGATTCCAATTAGCTTCAACCTTCATAGCCTTCCCTTTCATACGGATAATCAGTGGATAACAAGGCTTTACTGCTACATCTCCCGCACCCGGTCCATCTTTAACGGTTGGATTGGCCGGTATTCCCGAAGCCTCGCCCAATACCACTTCCACCACTTCTCCCTCAGGAATGCCGAATTGTACGGAAGCAGAAGAAGTACGGCAAGTAAAACCAGATTTATAAGGATAGGAGAAAGTATTATGAATCCGTTCGTGTACTTCGCTGCCTGTCAATGTAGTTGCTGTAGGTTGTCCATCCATAATCGGTTTTTCATTGAACAGGATGACATATTCGTATAAATGAGAAGAATCGGATGTACAAGTATATACATCTTGCAAATGTGTACCTTTTAAGTCCAGGCTTCGTTTCATCCTGACTCCGGGATAAGCTGTAGTGGTTTCTGCCTCAGCATATCCTCCGTCAGAACGGGGATTGAACTTCAAAAGTTTACCCACACTCCTTTTCTGATCCTTAGCATCCACAGTCACCGTATTGTGCGAAAGAGTACGCTTATACCATTTCAAATAATCCGGAACTCCATAACCGGAAGTTCCGAAGTCTGATACCAGCTCATTCTTACCATCATGAATCGTAATGGAAAGTTTATCCGGATGACCGTGTCCGATACCTTCTCCACCAAATTTCAATACAACAGTACGTGCATCACTACGTAACAAGCAGAAACCGGAAGTATTAAACGAATAACTCTGTTGTAACAGACTCTCTCCGGATGCTTTTATCAACTGGTTACTTAGCAAAGCTTCGGGATCCAGTCTCTTTTTCTGAGCATAAGTCAGTTCCAATACACGTTTCAGGAAAGGATCGTTATACCGAGCATTTGCTACCTCATACAAGGCTGATTGAGACAGAAGATTAGCCCCATACCATCCATCGCTATGTGCAGGGAAAGATAAATCTGGATATGTCCCCTTTACCGGTTCCACAAACATATCGTGCAAATCCTTATCAAACAGTTTTATCCCCCGGCATTTTACTGCATTAGCAGTGAACAGCAAGGCTTCCAGCGGATAATAATGATAATGGGGAGATCCCTCATTTATCCAGCCATCGTTATTTTTATGTTTTTCAATCAGGTAGTGGTAGCCATACTTATCCTTATTGATTGCTACATCAACAATAGAGTCATTTTCCAAAGCAATGCCTAAAGCAGCCAATCCACTATTATGCCACATCTGCCAGTTAGCCCCGGCCGGACGATGCAACAATAAAGTAGCGGCAGGTTGCAGATATCCTTCTTCTATCGCTTGAACTTCCTCTTTTGATAAAACTGGTTTAACAGCCATATAGGCCATTGCCACTTTAGTAGCCCAGTTGGCCTCATCCAGACTCTGAGCAAATGCTTTCCCACTATGTTGAGCAGTGGCTTTCCTACCTGAGTTATGCTCGAACCAACCGGCATACTTACCTGCATAATCCAATAACATGGTACGGATATAATCAGCATATTGTTGTTTTCCGGTGGCCAGATAAAGATACATACACTGATACATATAATCTCTGTTCAGCATGTGTACTTCATAAATCCACGCCCAGTCATAACGGTTGTTTCCAATCCACTCTTTATCGCAAGCCGAGCAATATTGTGCCAAAGGCTTATCCCAACGGAAAGTAAATTGCAGATTATGTACCGGACAGAAGTAATCATGAAAATGTCCTCCTTCTTCTTTAGGCACTTCCAACGGATGCTTACGTCTTTCTTTCACTTTCTGTTCCAAATCGGCTATGATTTTCTTTCCCCACTGTGATTTTACCGATAAGCGAATAGCAGCAACATCTTCATCAGAAAAGAAATAAAAACCTTCGTTGCCTTTCTTGGCTACAATTGACCAATCGCCGGAATAATAAGCTTGATTCAACAAACGGAGCTTGGCAGCATCGCCCTGACGGATAAACAGATTCTCCAGATCTTTGTATAAGTAGAATTGCAACCAGTAACCACGGTTATATTTCTCGCGTGTGGTTGAAGCTTGCATCCATTTAGCATACCACAAAGGTTCTACTCCATATTGGCGTGCCACCTGAACGGCTTGCCCGGCATTCTTCCAGATATCTTCAGACATCCGTTTGCCTAAAGCAACATAATCATTATAAGTAAACTTGGAAATATCAATCACCTCACAGGCATCGTCAATACCCAGTTCTTTAAAGTCAATCACGGTCTCCATCTTTGTATCACCATCGAGGTCATATTCAATATGATCGAAGAAACCATTATTGTCACGGTCGCTATAAAGTACCGTAGCAAACTGTTTCGGATCGCGAAAGCCCATCCACATACGGTCCCATCCCTGGAAGTATTCCGCATTCTGATCAATACGCCAAACTCCGGTTTCTGCTCCATACAAGTGCAGGCGACCGTCAAAGCGGCTGATATAAAGCTGCGCATTACCCGAATTATCCATGTCCCACTCACCACGGTCACCGGCAGCATCACTCTGTTTGTTGTTGTCGATACCACCCTTATTCCATCCTACCTTAAACGGATCTTTGGGATCATAGAACTCTACACGTTCCCAACGGCTGCAATCATCATCTTCATCATAGATAAAGTTGATACGGTTCCACTTACCACGCTGGAAGATCAGTTCCCGGGCACTGTCATGATCCGGATATATTAATTCCGTCAGTTGACGATAACGGGGGTCCATAAAGAATTTATCAGCCTCGGGCATTCCACGCAGGTTTCTGATAGGGTGAACCTGATCCATATAATCAAAACCTTCGCCCTGGAAACCGATAGTGAAATCAAAGTCAAACTCATTACCGGTGGCATTGTCGTTATCAATATCCACAGAAAGCGACACCCAATCTACCCGTCCTTCTACCTGACGATTCACATAACTGTTAGAGGGAGCATTCGGATCGTGAATCTTAGGAGAATCCAATAAACGAATAGCCATTTCTGTCCTATTGTCTTTATCCGGATCATAGAACAAGAAGGGATTCTCCCAGTTCAAGCGCAAATCCTTCATATCATACGTAGAAGTATGTATCTTCATGAAAGCAGAATGACCACTATAGTCCTCATAGAAATCGGACAAACCGCTACGATCCCAACATTGAAGAGTAAAGTTATTCCAATTGATATAATTGAAAACATTATCATGGTCCAGATCGAGCATTATCATATAATGTCCGTTAGGCCATACTTCCCCTGTACGTTCTTTCGGGTATTCAATGACAATCTGCATATCTGCTTTGCCATCTCCGTCTGTATCTACCCAGTCGATGATCAAGTCTCCCTGACCTCCGTAAATTCCATCCCGATTACGGTCAATCAACAAGCAGTCGTTCACCATATCACCTTCCAGGTCACCTTCCTTCATATTGCCGTCATCGTCCAGCCACAAGATAGGGATGTCATTGTGGGTAACAGACTTTATGGCATCCGGTTTGCCGTCTCCGTTCAGATCCAGGTACTCCGGTTTATAACCAACCGATGGAGGAGGGAGACGCAATGGGGTTAATTGGGTACGTATGTTCCAATAATCTTTGGAAGGTTCTTGAGCCCGACTATTTTGGGGTAATCCAGTAAAAAGGAACAATGCGGCACAAGCTATTCTAAATAAATTCTTTCTGTTTTTCATGATATCCTATATATTACCAATTATCTGTCCTGAATGAAGATGCCGGAAGACCGGACATATTATAAAGAGTACCTTTTATATAATCTTTAAAAGCATACCGTACAGCCACCGGCTGTTCCACTACCGGACTTGAAACAATAACCGTTTGTGCATCCTTGCCAAAACGTGCATTGGCAGGATGAAATACTTTATCCTCACCGGCTACCTCAAACCCTGTCAATTGTTGGCGATACGTAGTCAACCCCTTGCCCATTTCATCAAACGACAGAGTTATCTTATTTCCTTCCGTCTGCATAGACTTATATAACGGACCGGTAGTAGGAAAACCTTTCTTACCATAAGTCCGCCCCAACGCCATATATGCAAAGCGATTGCCTACCGCTTCTTTCTCCATCGGATGTATAGTACGCGCATCGCCGATATCAGTCAGAATGATCATACCGGATGAAGGAATCAATTTCAAACATGCTGTTTGAGCTTCTCGCAGGTAAGCTGAATTCTTTCCTTTTCCTTCACCTTTATTATAATTGAATGGAGCGATCTGGGCATAATAGAAAGGGAATTCTCCCATTCCCCACTTCTTCCGCCAATCATTTACCAATGACGGAAACAATTGGGTATACAAATCGGGAGCATCTACATTGGCTTCTCCCTGATACCACAGGCAACCCCGTATGCCATATCCTACAACCGGACTCAACATTCCATTATAGAGAATGGAAGCATTGTGTACATCCTCTAAATCTTTGTAAGGTTCTATCGCTTCCTTGCTCATCCAAGCCTCTACCCGCGAACCACCATAACTGGCATGGATAATGCCCACAGGTACCCTGAGTACCTCATTCAGCTTACGTGCAAAAAAATATCCGGCAGCCGAGAAATCGGGGACCGTTTCTGAAGAGGCTTTTTGCCAAATACCTTCACAGTCAGTCAGGGGCTCGGACGTCATTTTACTCCCCACTGTAAACATATGGATTTCGGGATTTTCAGAAGTAACTATAGCATCCAATGAACCAATCACCGGATCGCTATAACGCCCACCTACACGCATATCCATATTAGACTGACCTGAACAAAGCCATACTTCACCAATCAATACATCATTAATAGACACCGTTTCACCATCGCTGACCTCTATACTATAAGGACCACCATATACAGGGGTTTCCACCTTTACTTTCCATTGCCCCGATTCATCAGCAGCTACCGTGTATTTCCTGTTATCCCATGACGTCTTTACCGTAACTTTTTGTTTTTTCTTGTCACTATTCCCCCAAATAGCAACGGAACTTTGTTGTTGCAACACCATTCCATCCGAGAAAAAAGCGGGTAATGTTATTTTAGCCTGCACCCCTTCCGTTAGAAACAAAAAGGATGCAAGTAAAGTCATCATTAACTGATATCGCTTCATTGTTTAATTTCTTACAGGCATCTTAAATGTCAATGGCATTTCTTTCCTAAGCATACGGGCAGCTTCTCCCGTCAGCCACAAGTAATGATCAGAAGGTTGTCCGTCCATATCTATAAACTTGGCTGTATCACTAACCGGATGATCTCCCGTACATTTAAATATGGCAGTACCTTCATCGACCTCATCAAACATAGCAACATATATCATTTCAGCTCCTGCCACCATTGCTGTTGAAAGCTGTTGCCAATAGAAACGCCCTCCTTGACGTGGAATACTGCCGACAGGCTTCACGTCATCCGGGAACTCCAACTTACTGAGATTATGCCAGCTAAATCCCGGAGTCACGGCAGGAACATAGTCTACCCCATTCTCTTTACACCAACGAATGTCTCCAATAACCAAATCACGATAACGATCCATATCGTTATGTAACAGAGGAGAAAAGCGCTGAACTGTCCATGGCAAGACGATATCTACTTTCTTAATTATCGTATGCAAATAGGGATCATTAATGCAATCTGATTCTAAATTCCGCCAGAAAGTGGGAACACCCAACATAACCGTACAACCGCCATATACCGGATCATTTTGTAGGAAGTCTATTAAACGTTCCATACCAATATTCCTGATATTGTAGGGACGGTCGGGAAAGCCAACACCCCAAATCGCTACAACAGGCTTACCATTATGATGCAAATAGGTCTTTTTACCCGCTTGATTCGTTACTTTCAGTTTATCCACCAGACGCTTCCAATCTTCAATAATCATCGAGCAGTCTTCACCGGATTTCTTCAAACCAGATAGATCGTACATAACGGCTATAGCACGGTCATATTTCGAAGCAGCTTCCAAAGCATTTGCCAAGATGCGGTTAGGTACAGAGTTTTCCTGATTACCACGGGTATATCCAACAAAACGTTGCATAAACACCCCATCTACTCCATAATCTTTCATCCACTTAAAATGTAAATCCACAGTAGATTGGTCCGCTGAACTGAACACACGCGCTTTTCTTCCATCAGCATGTTTAAAGGAAGTTTCGTACGTTTTCGGATATTCACTTACATCAGGCCATACATCAATGGTACAATGTTTTTCATCAAATAATTTTCCGGTTCCATAATGCCCATATCCCTGATTGGTCCCATCCTGCGGTCCACGGAACCATCCTTGATACCCCGCCATAATTAATCCTTTGTAACTTGGATAAGAAGTTTCCTGAGAATGTTTGGGACCGGCATAAACCAACAAACTCATGCCCAGTATACCCAATGTAACGAATAACTTATTCCTCATAATGAATTATCTTTTATATCTATTATTTATAATACTTTCTACCTATTTTTATTTTTTCATCCTTCTGCAAAAGTAAAGGTGGGGAATTAAACCTTCAGGTACATTGCGCTTATCTGACAATTAATTTTCAATTAAAATGAAACATTAATAGCGTTTTTATTTGAACGTCTTTCTTATCTATATCAATTCCCATCACTTTGAACAAAGTGCCGATAGTTCAGAGAACACTACCGTTTGAGATCTAAGATCAACGACTTCCCCAAACAAGAAAATAACTCCCAACAAGCAACACTTAAATGAAATATTATTATTCAGAACTGGCATACCTAAAAAAAAATAATGACAACACAATAAGTATCAAACATTTAAAATAGCGTTGGCAAAATTAATTCGTTCTTGAGTAGAAACGAATTAACCTTGCCTACAACATTTCGTTAACTCATCGATTACCACCAGATAGCATTTACAATTCACCTACAATGTAAAAGCATTTAACGCGGTATGTAAATGAAGTTACTGTCCTGCAACACTTATTTCTTATCGGAACCATAAATCAGTCCTTCTCCGGACTTATTAAACAGGAATCCGGAAACATAATAATTATTGGTGAACTCTATCGATTTACCCTGCATACCCAGCCTTGCATAGCCTTCACTTCCGTTAGTTCCTTCTGTTATTTTTTGAGCGAAATAAGAAGTGAACACATGTGCTTTTCCACCTCTGACATCTACACCCTGTGTACCAGAACGCGAGAAATTAGCTTGTTGAAAGGACACAATACCATTGTTTATGATTGCTCCAAAAACAGGACTACCCCAAAATGCACTATTGTACAAGATAAGTTTGGCATCCGGATGTACTTTATCAGTATTGACTTTATCTCCCATAAGAACGTATGACCTGACCGGTTCATTCGGAATCTTTGTATTAACTAACTCAGAGTTAACAGCAACTATCTTAGTATTCTTATCCGCATCTTCCACAAACAAAGAATAAGTGCATCCGTCAGATCCATGCCCTATAACAGTCATTTCCCCCGGATACTTGCCTGTTATTGCATCTTTCAGAAAATGTATTCCGTATACCGAACCATAAACGAAGTTATTGAAAATAGTCTGATTCTTAACGTCTGCAAATTTAAGTGCACTACAATTGGATTGTACAAAACGCATCATAAATACTGCCGGATATCCCTGCCCTCCTTCTGGAAGCCTTGATCCATAGTGAGGATTTAGCTGCATATTGCGAATGAATCCCCCTTCGGCTCCACCGCCAACCCAAATGCCTGCCCTTAAAGGTACACCACCCAAATAATCGACATAGTGTCCACTCGTATCGTATGAAGCCAAATCTATACCTTTATCACCTACAGCTATGGTTACATTAACAATATACACTTTGGGACCTTGTCCCTGTATCAAGAATGGAGTCTTTCTCGGATTATCAACACTGAAACCGTCAGAAGCGATATTGAGCTGTGCCAGCGTAATACCTCTGATACCTGCATTAGCTTCAAGTTGTATGAGTGAAGAACCGTTTTCTCCTGCAGCTCCACCATCATAATTGGTGAATATGGCAGTTCCGCCACTTTGTGTATGATGCTGTACATCCCATGATCCTCTCAATTCCACTCCCGAAGGAACTTTGATAGGATTATCCACCAAATATCTTCCGGCTGGCAAATAGAGCGTACCTCCACCAGCAGCTTTCACAGCATCCAATGCAGATTGCAGTTCTGCTGATATATCTTTTACCGGACGATTATTATTAAAACCAGTTGCTTTCGCTAAATCTGCTTTCAAAACTTTATCTGATGCCGGCCTTGGATGTACGTCTATATTTGTCTTTATGTTTTTAGGAATGGGGGCGAAAGCATATTTTTGCCCTGTGACAACTTCTACTTTAGCAGAAGTACTGTGATTATCAATCTTCAGCCTGCCTTTATAACCTGAATTAACAGATTTCAAAGTATGCATATTTGCGCCAAGATATATATGCCCGATATTCTTTTTAAAATCACATTGAGACAGCAATACATTACCGCTATTCATCTTAAGGGCATAATCACTGTATTCGCCAAATGTACAACTTTCAAACGATACGACCCCATCTTCACCATCACCTACGATAGCTCCACTGAAATCCACTCCATTGAATTGTACGGAAGTACTGAAGTCTTTGTAAAAGTACACAGCATTATCCTCTTTACCAGCTCTGAATGAAGAGTTGGAAATAAGTATACCATAAGGGTTGACATCCTCAACATACAATCCGTTTCCGCAATCTTCTACATGAACCTCGTACAACTGAGCATTCGGTGCATCGGCAAAACCGGGTTCACGTCCTATCCACACACCAGTCTTGTAACCTGAGACATGCAGGTAAGAAACATATTCCCAGTCCGAACGATGCATTTGATACCCTGTTCCGTTCGCTTTTGTATAGGCTGTTACAGCAGCAAGAGAGGGAGATCCCGGAAGGCCTGAATTAGCCCAATACTTAGGACTTATACTGACATTTTCAATACGACCGATATCAGTACATACATGCACCTCAATACCTTTATTCAGAGCAGTCATGTAGCTGTTCAAAACATAATGCAACTCACTCGGTGCAGAATTGAAACCATTATAAGAGTTCACAAGAGTAACATGCTCTATCGTGGCACAATCTCCCTGAGTCTGAAACAGCGTCCATGGATATGGCTTTACATTATTAATATCTTGTTCGGGATACCAGATGGAAAGATTGGTTACCCCGGTTCCCGCATTCATTTCTATGAATCTATCAGCTATGCTTGTATAGGTTGTGCGAAGTGCATTTCCTGCTTGACCATCGTTCCACCAACTTTCAACGCTCCCATCATAATTCGGTGAATCCTTGCCGACACGAACTTCAAGAATCGTTCCAAGAACTTTCCCATTATTAGCCTCCGGATCAGCCCAATCACCCCGTAGCTGTACACCAGGATGGAGACGTAAAACATACTCGAAATGGAAATCTGTCTTTGTTTCCGAACGACCTTGGCGAACTCTGACATTTTTAGTACCAACTTGTGTGCTACGGAATTCGTAATTTCCGGCAGGTATATATACCACACCTCCACCACTTTTATATGCGGCATCAATAGCCGCCTGAAAAGCAACCCTGTTATCAAATCCAGGTTCGGCCTTAGCTCCAAACTCGGTCACAACAAAGTCAGATATAACCCAATCCTTTGTCGGATAAATGGTTTTAATACTTTGCTGTGGGGCTTGCTGTTTTGTTTGCGCACAAGAGATATTCACGGGAAACATCGTCATCAGGATTATTGAAACCGTTATCCACAACTTAGGAAACACTTTTGTCATTCTGCAATTTCGATTCATAATTATTGATTGTTATAAAGTGGAAAGACTACCGATATAAAGAGTATTTAATATAGTTACACAATATCTTCCGAGCCACTTCTGCCGGTCCGGAAGGATCATCCAAATTATCTACAATATCCAATGAAGAGAATATTATTTTTCCCTTTCCACATGGAATAACTCCCACTGCTGTTCCCAACTCAAATGGCGTACTTCGATAAGAACCAACCACCAATTCTTCTCCTTGCATACGGAAACCAAATCTACGGTCACCATTTTTCACTACCGATTGATAAGGCCAGTTGAGAGCATCATTCACAGGAAGCCCATCGAACAAAGGATGTTCCTTTACAAAATGAATACCACCAACCCAATTCTTTCCAACATTGTAATAACCACTATATACAGTATTTGTATACTCTGCTACAGCTTGCATCCAAGTTTCAGTTGCACCGAGCAAAATCAATGTAGTTCCATCATTCTTCACACGATCAAACAATTTTTGTGGAGCAATAGTAGTTGCACTTGGCTGAGACCACTTCAATTGTATCTGACCACCCTGACCACCTAGTCGATACTCTAAGCGGATTTTAGCCGGCTTACCTGCTTCCATAACAACCGGCCGGTTTTGCTTTATCAGAGAATTATTATTATAGTCATCTATCAATTGTAATCCGTCAACATACAAACGCACACCACCGTCCGTCTCCACTCCCAGTAAATATTGTCCTGACTCAAGTGGATATATGTCACCTTCCCACACAACGGAAAAAGGTTGGTTAGCCGGAACGGATTCATCCGGTTGGGCACCTCCCACAAAAGTCCGGTTAATCTCTGTATCAGATTTTACAGAGGCAACAGACTTCATATCATTATCATAATACCAAGTAACTTTCAAAGTAGAATTTCCCGTCTTATCCTGAAAGTAATTAGGAGCAACAGCTACCGGAGCATCCAATGATGAACGGTTGACAATGAGCCAATCCAATGCAGCCTGTTGTGGTGTGAAAACCGGAAGTTCTTTACCGGTAGTTTCTTTATAGAAAGCAGCAACTTTATCATTTTCACCGCCGTAATACGCGCCGTTACCTGCCAAATCAGTAGCTTTCCAACTTACGGCAACTACTTCATCGTGCCCTTGGGCACATATCTGCTGATTACCGGCTTTTATATTAGCCTTTATATGATAAGTACCTTCTGTCTTATCAATAGGTATTTCTACGTTCTCCAATAGAAGCTGTCCAAAAGTCTCTCCCCCTTCGATATTCACCTTTTCATTTTGGGTATAAACAACTTTTCCATCGGGAGCAATCACCTTAATCTCAAGAGTATGATCACCCTTCAAGTTTTTCTCATTTACAATATAAAAGTCTACCGTTGCAGTACCAGGAAGTTTAACCACTTGATTACGTGAGGCCACGGCTACATATAGCGGCTGGTTATAGTATGCTAATATAGAAGCATCGCCTTTAGGATTACGATATATATCTACAATACCAGAATGGTTATCATAAGGCATTGCTTCCCAACCGTTTACCATATAAGCATCACCAAGATTCTGCATTCTCATACCTTCTATACGTCTTCCCTGATGCTCAAAAGAGACATTCCCCATTGCACGAGTTAAAGAATCAAGAGTACCAAAGTAGGTGGCAAGCCCTTTAGCCTGAAAATAATCAGTAAACGCCTTATACTGACTCTTCCAGAAAAGTCCATCCCAACCAGTTTTACCTGTACTCTCAACTTTATCATGAATCAACTGAATACGTGGAGGAGTAGAAATAGCCCCTTCCTCACCTCTCATAAATACTTCCGTACAATTAGTGGTATACATGAGATTATCTTTAGGACCTTTATAATAGCTTTCTACATAGGTTTCCGGTCCTCCTGCACGGTGGTTGTCGAACCAGCCTTTTCTATATAAAGTGGTGTCAAATGGTAGCATATGCGCTTTTGAGTCCTCTTCTTTATCTTCGCTTCCTGCCCAACCCGATGTAAATGTCATAATTCTACTGGGATCTACGGCATGAGCCTCACGCATATCATTCATACGTTTAGCTACAAGTGCCTTATCCTTCGTCAATGGACCACCAAACTCATTAATCAGATTAAAAATAACTAAACTCGGATGGCTACGATCACGATAAACCATTCGCTTCAACTTCTCATTTACTATAGTGCGGATAAACGGCTCATGATTAGCCGAATGGAAAGAACCCGGTTCTTCATAGTACAACAGCCCTAACTCGTCAGCCTTTTCAAGAACAACAGGACTACCTATGCAACGATGAAAGTTCAGCATATTCAACCCCAGTTTTTTAGCTGTAAGTACTTGTTTCTCGGCCATTTCGGTTGTTGCAATTAATCCTGTCACAGGGAAATATCCCCAACTGATTGCACTTTTCAACATGATACGCCGTCCATTTAAACGCAATACTGCATCCTTACCAATTCCATCAACAGTAAACCAACGGAATCCAAAATCTTTCTTATCTTGGTCAAGCGTCTTCTTACCCTTCTTTATTTGTACATTACAGGTATATAATTCAGGAGTAGAAAGATCCCATAGTTTGGCGTCTGGAACATTAACAGGAATTGTTACTTCACGGTTTCCTACAGGAAAAGAGAGATTCTTCAAAGTTTGTCGGAATACTACTTTATCGGGATTAGCCTTTTCATTCACTACCAGTTCTACATTCTGTTTCACGCTGGAAAGTGTTTCATTGGTAAAAGATATGATTGCATTCACCTTAGTCAGTTCTGGAGTATTCTGCATATAGATATCAGAAATGAAAACCGGATTCACGCTTTCCAACTTAACTCTGCCGATTATTCCACTGAAACTTCTTGCAGGAGGAATGTTGTACTCTCCCCACTTCAATATATCAAAATCCTGCCAATGGAAATTTCCTCCGGGATTAGTTACACGTATCGCTAATAACTGCTCTGTCCCAGGTTTTGCCTCATCAGTAATATCTACATGAAAGGGAGTCTCACCAATCAAGTCATAAGCTACCAACTTACCGTCAAGATAAACTTCCGCACGCATACGGACTGATTCAAAATAGATGATAAAGCGCTTCTCCTGCTGATCTGCCGGAATCTTGATTTTACGGTACCACCAGCTAACTCCCCGGAAGTGTTCCGGACGAGGATTATCAGTACTGGTAAGATATTCCTCTACCGTACCCGGCACCTCAACAGGAACAGCATTAGGATTATGATTTAAGACCTGCCAACCACCCGTGGGTTCATTCACAGGTAGTATAGACAAGTCTGTGATTTCATTAGGCAGATAAAGGCGATCATTCTGCCACTCTGCTTCTTTATCGAACCATAACGACCAGCCACCTCCCGTTAATGGGATAGTACATCTTCCCTCTCCTGCATTGGCAGAAAAGCTACAAAGCAGATAAAAGACAAAAAATAGTGATAAATATTTATTCATATCAGTATTAAAGATTAATAGGAGAACTTATTTTACTTTTTCAATGTCACTGTCAACTTTTGTAGGGCTTTCTCATCCGAAGTCCCTCCATAAAGTAGTTCATACTTACCAGGAAGAATGTCCATTCGGTTTGTTGCAGGATTAAAGCATTCAAATGTTGAGACCGGTAATTCAAAACGTACATTTTCTGCCTGACCTGCTTTTAAGTTGACTCTGCGAAAAGCCCTTAAAGTTTTAATGGGACCTTCTTTATCACCTGTATTGCGCAAGTAGACTTGTATAACCTCGTCACCAGCCATTTTACCTGTATTTTTCAATGGTATCGTTAAAGTTATCCCCTCACCTATCCGAAGGACCGTTTTATCTGCCTTCGCCTTACCATAATCAAAAGTAGTATAGCTCAAACCATGTCCAAAAGTAAATAGAGCTTTACCTTTAAAATAACGATAGGTACGGTTACTCATATCATAATCTTCAAAGTCGGGTAAATCATTACTTGAAGCATAGAAAGTAAGTGGTAAACGTCCGGCAGGATTATAGTCGCCAAACAGAACATCGGCCACAGCCGTTCCACCTTGTTGACCTGGATACCATGCTTCAAGAATCGCATCCAGATTCTCAGTTTCCCAAGGTAGCGCCAGTGTACTACCAGAACATACTACGAAAATTACCGGTTTACCTGTCTTCTTCAGAGCTTTCAGCATTTCGGCCTGTACACGCGGCAGATCAATATTGGTGCGGTCACCTTTTCTGAAACCGGGAAGATCTACAGGCATTTCTTCACCTTCCAATGAGGAAGACAAACCACCAACAAAGATTATAGCATCTGCTTCAGCCGCTTTATCCGCCACTTCTTTATAATTTATTTCTCTTTTGATACCTATATCAAACTTCAATGAGGCTTCTCCACCAGCCTGAAAATATTCTAATACAACCTTATATTTTTGACCTTTCACTGCATTCAGAGTATATATCTGCTCTTTTGCAGGCCCATCATGCCAATCTGAATATACTTCTTTGCCATCAATATACAAACGTGAACCGTCATCGGCAGAAATAATAAAAGAAACTTCTTCTGATTCTTTCGGAATATATACCGATTCAAAACGTGCTGAGAAATTATTCAGCTTTACCCTTGGCATAAATACTGTATTACCACCATTACCAAAATTAAGCGGCTCGCTAAAGTGACCAACTGCTGCAGCTTCCCCCTCCAATTCTTTATTATTCCAGAAAGTTGCCTTAAATCCTTTCTTACCATTATAAGAACAACAGTCAAAATAACTGAATACAGTTTGGGGATTCACGTAATCACATCCTTTTTCATAGCACACTACTCCTTCCGGAAGTTTATTCTTAATGCCTTCAAGAATCGTAATAGATTTGGTTGGGAAACCATTATAGTTTGCCCAAAGCATAACCGAATCGTTAGCATTAGGCCCCAATACCGCTACTTTACGAATAGACTTACTCAATGGCAAGACATTGTTTTTATTAGTCAACAATACCATACTTTTACGCGCCATTTCTAAAGCCTTGATCACATGCTCATCTGACTCTACTACTGAATAAGGAATTTCGGACCAAGTTACGAACATATCATCATCAAACATACCTAACTGAAAACGAGCACGCAATAAACGAAACACAGATTCGTTGATCTTTTCTTCTGAAATCAGTCCTTTCTGTACAGCCTCATTCAAAGAAGAATAACTACCACCACATTCCAAATCCGTTCCGGATACAACCGCATCAGCAGAAGCTGCAGCTGCTGTAGGGTGGGTTTCATGATGATTAGGGTAATAGAAGTCTCCAATAGCTCCACAATCTGAAACAACGATATCGTCATATCCCCAGTCTTCACGCAAGATACGAATCAGTAGCTGCTTGTTCGAGCAACATGGTTCTCCTTCAAAACGATTATAGGCACACATCACCTCTTTCACTTTTCCCTCCTTCACCAAAGCTTTAAAAGCAGGCAGATACGTCTCCCACAAATCACGTTGGGAAATATTTTTGGAGTCAAAACTATGTCTGTTCCACTCCGGACCACTATGTACCGCATAATGCTTTGCACAAGCATGCGTTTTATCATACTTCCCGGTACCATCACCTTGTAAACCTTTTACCACAGCCAATCCCATTTGGGAGGTAAGATAGGGGTCTTCACCATAAGTTTCCATACCCCGTCCCCAACGTGGATCACGATATATATTAATATTCGGAGTCCAGAACGTCAATCCTTTGTAACCATCTCTTTCGCCTTTACTCTGGAAATCGTGATATTTGGCACGGGCCTCATCGGAAACAATATCAAAAGTTTCATAAACAGCCTGATCATCGAAAGTAGCAGCAAGCCCTATTGCCTGCGGAAAAACAGTTGCCTTTCCAGCACGTGCTACTCCATGTAGTGCTTCATTCCACCAATTATATTCTGGAATTCCCAAACGTTCAATAGCCGGAGACCCATTTTTCATCTGACTGATTTTCTCTTCCAAAGTCATTCGTTTCAATAGGTCCCAAGCACGTTCCGAAGGCGACAAATTCGGATTCTTATAAGGCTCATTTTGTGCTGTAGCCCAAATGGCTACAGCACTCAAACAAAAAATCACAAGATATTTCTTCATCATAGTATTTTGACTATAATAGTTTAAACAGACTTAAGGGTTAGTATCCGCTATTTCAACAAATCTGATATCATATTCACCAATAACTTTCCTGCTATCGGATCTGTATCAGCTTTTTCCGTACACATTGTAGAAACAGTAGCCAATCCCTTTCCATCCTTTATCTGGATTAAAGTAAAGCCTCTCATCGAATCTATCTTGCGAATACGGTCTTCCGGTTTTCCTCCATCAATATAAGCATGTATCTTCATCTGCCCTGCCAACTCTACCAAATTTTCATTCCGATTCGTTTTCAGAGTAGCATTACAAGCCAAAGGGATTTCTCTCTTATTATTGTTGAAATAACGTAGTTCCAATACATCAATACCATCGAACACAGGAGCATCATTACGTTCCATATTCACAATATCACCTTCTGTCGGAATAATCCAACCTGTGATATGCTCAGGATAAATGTTTTTTGCAACCTCTTTGCTATTCAACAAAAGAAGCTTACCCCCCTTTGACTGATAAGAACGAATCAGTTCCTTTTCTTCATCCGTACATTCAGTCAATCCTGAGATAATGCAAAGGTCAGCTTTCAGTTTAGAATTAACCAATTCCTTTATGGAAGATACCGTTTGATATTTTACATGTAAGAAATCAAGTTTATCTTTCATGCCATCCTTATCCAAAAGAACCACTTTCTTACCTTCTGAGATTTGATTCATATTCCAGGATTTACGAGCTAACACTAAATGATATTCATTTTCAGATACAGGTAATCCATTCTCTGTCAGCTTTAATACTAATTTAGCGTTGATCTTGTCAGCTGGTAAATTGGTAGGCAGCTGAATACTTGGTTCAATATAATGACGTCCGTAATGTTTTACCACCGGAACTTCTTCACTACCCCAAACTAGTTTCTTTCCTGTTTCATCCTGAATTTCCCAACGCAGCAAAGTTGGTTTCAGTTCTGTACCATCCTCGCGATCATTTACTACATAAACACGCGTAGAGAGTTTATCGCCACCATACAGATTGCGCCCCCACAATTCGGCACTTACCAGTACTGGTTGCAAAGCACGTTTCAGAGCATAGTATGTGGGATACGGCTCTATTTTCTGATAATCGTATACCTGACGGAACCAGGTGAGTAATGCAAAGTGTAAAATACCCGATCCTTGGTCATTGGAGCGACGAAGCGTCTCGGCTAATTCACCTGTAATAAACGACTGCGCCGTAAGAAAGTACTTCGGATCAGAAAAATCATAGCACTCATAACCGATCAATGATTGTGGATTCTGATGAATCAACTGATAAGAGCGTGTTGGATGCCCTGTTTCATTATTAGGATATCCAGTTGACATTTCTTGACTGATGAGCGGACGATCCGGCATTTTATATCGTTCCTGAAATTCACCATTGAAGAAGCGGAATACAGAGAAATCATACCAATTATAATAACCATGCATATCGTCAATGTCTCCATCGTCTATACTATTCATAAAGTCTGTTCCAAATTTCTTATCCTTACCTTTAGCTTGATAATTAGAGTCAAAGCAGATAGGACGTGTAGGATCTATACGGCGCATTTCTTTCACTACATCCGAAATTACACGGTATTTCTCTTTAGCACGTTCCAAGTCATTGTCATTATCATAAAACTTCATCTCGTTATTCACTGTCCAAAAGAGTAGTGAAGGATGATTACGATACTTTTTCAACAGACGGAGAAATTCTTCTTTCCACATCTCAATAAGTTTTGCATCGGGCAACGGCGTAGAATGAATCATCAACCAGGGCCATGTACCCTCAAAGCTAACACCAATACCATTTTTGTCAGCAGCTCCCATCCAGAGTTTATTCCATGGAGTAGTATGTGTACGAGTGACATCCATATTACCAGCCTTCATCAATTGCATGAAAGTATTGGCCAGATTCAGGTCGTTTGGAGCTAAAGCAAACGGAATATGATTTCCACCACGTAACCAATAGCGATTACCATTCAGGAAAAACAATCCTTCCTTTACTTCGAAAGTACGGAAACCGGAAGTCTCTGTCATACAATCCAGTTCAGCACCCTTGGCAGCAACTAAGCGGAAGCGGAAGTCATATAAATTAGGATGATGAGGCGTCCAAAGTCGAGGTTTCAAATTATTCACACTGTAAGTAAACACCTTCTCTTCGCCAGCATTTAGTACCAGTTTAGGCAAAGAAAGGCCACTGTAAAGTAGTGAACCGGTTTCTTTATCTATGACATCAGTATAGAGATCGAACTGGCTTTTCTTACTGCCATGATTCTTCGCTGTCAAATCAAAAGTAGCCCCCTCTAAAGTTGGTTTTATAAATATGTCTTCTACTTTTACCGGACTGGTAATAGTTAACCTCACCGGTTGCCAGATACCTGCAGGATCATCACCATAAAAGCCATGGGCAATATCTTTCAGAATATTACTCTTTACAGACACTTTTCCGCCTTCTTGTTCACTTTCACGAACAGAAGAATAGAAAAAATCAATAGCAGCACTACCACTTTCTGAAGAACTGCCTTCTGCTCTGCGTGTTACTTTCACTGCCACCAAGTTTCTTCCAGGTTTCAGTAACTTGCTTCCATCTACCTGTATTTCACCATACATACCGATGTGTGAGCCAGCCAATTCCCCATTAATATAAATCTCCGCTACCTTTGAAACCGCATCGAAAGTCAAAGTCATGTTCTTACCTTCAATATTAGCAGGCAATTCCACCCACTGACGATACCAGGCTACATTTGTTTTCCTATAATCAAAAGTATAACCTTCGCAACGATCTGTTTCTTGCTGATAGTATGTATCAGAAACTCCTTTAGGCTGAGCTCCTGTAGGTGAAGGCATAGTCTCGCCATGTAACCAAATACGAATAGGATTCCAGAAATTAGGAACAGACATTACATGCCAATCTTTATCATCCGTTGTAGTAGATATTGCTTTTTCTTTGTTATCCAACTGATATCCGGGCATAAAAAGCCAATTTCCATTCAACGAAATATCCGTGCGTCCTTCTTCCAGTTCACTCACTTTAACAGAGGTATAGTTTGCTCTCTCAAACTGACGCTTATTTTCCTTCTCTTGTGGTGTTACTACCTTACGATATTCTGTAACCTTCACATCCTTCAATGCATCCTCTTCCAGAGGAGTAACTACAAGGTCATCAAACTCAGTTTCAATCCAACCTCCTCCCAAAGTCACAGGACCGGAGGGTGCTAAATTGCTATTTTTATCTGTAATATCCATACGTGGTTCTTTTTCATCATTCAAGAAAATGCGAATACGACTACCACATACTTCTACCTTTAATTTATACCACTGACCTGGCACAGGATGGAATCCTAACGGGCGAACTCCCATAAATTCATCAGTACCCATATATCCCATTCTCATCAGGTATAAATCATCTTGTAATCCACCTTTTAGACCAACTACATAGCGGTCAAAACGGTTGTTGGCACGAAAACCGGCCCAAATTTGAACTTGTTCTGCTTCTTGGGGAGCGCGCGCTTTAAAGGACATAGTATAGTTCTTCCACTCAGGATTACCGAAACAAGCATAAGAACCTTTTGAACGGAACACCCCGTCTGCAATGCTACATTCACCCCGTCCCACTGTTTTCAGTATTTCTCCTTGATCAGAGAAATTATTTTTCCATTCAGATTGCGCATATCCGGATGATGAAATCAAAAGGCATGCGGCAGTCCAAAAGGCTATATAGAAATTCTTCATGATATTAAAATATAATATTATTTCCTGCAAATATAGCTTCGACTCATTAACAGAAAGTGAAATAAATAATTAATTAGACATTAAAAAGTAATTAATCGTAGCTGATACCATTACAAAACATCCAATAAACTTTTAAACTATGTTATGTTGCCATAATAATCAGCTTCGATATAAGGTGCAATCCCCTAACCAGATTTACAACCGACAAATAGAACAAAACGAGTTGCTTTGTATCATGTATACCCCCTCCTCGTACCAGCTTCACTATTTTTAGTTATGTATAAGAGCGAAGAAAGTACGACCCTGATACGCCCTAAAAGAGTTTATGACCAAAAAGCAGTACTAAAATTTTGTTCAAAAAAGAAGGAGGGCACTTATTACGGAAACAAATACCCTCCTTACTTACCTACCTACTTATTTAATCAATTCAATTTCAGATCGATTTTCTTGATATCAGTAAAGTTATACTTCTTGTAAGTGTCGTTACAGCACGCACCTACTCTTACCCAATAGGTATTGGAATATTTAATAGCAGCTTTAGAAGTTAACTCAATAGTTGTGCCCTCCTGATCATTAGTTATTTTCACAGAACCGGGAGTATAATTTCCGTCAGATTCTGTTCCACAATATTGCGTATGCGAAATATACAATTGTATGTTGTTTACATCAGGCATAGCAATTCCTTCTTTTGCTATTCTCTTAAATTTCACTGCACATTTCAAGAAATTATCAGAAGCCAAGTAAGGTTCCGTAACCCATTCTACTTCCAGATAGGGGGTAACAGTAAAGTTACGTTCTGTCATTTTCCCGTTCTTCAATTCCACCGTTTCTCCTTCTACATCATAAGGATAAAATGCGCCTTCCAACGGAATCATACGGTAAGTACCTGCAAACAGTTTAGAATTGGAATATGAACCATCCTGCCTCATATTGAGGTTCTGATTCGTCACAACGATCGATTCATCGCCACCCGCATAACTCAATTCTGTAATCTGTATCTTCATACTTCCTTGTCCCATAGCTGTTTGCAAAGGTTTACCGTTATGGTCTACAACCTGCCCGAAGACACCAGCTTCCGGTGCATCATAATTATCCTTTTCACACGATGAAAAGCCTAAAACTAATGCAGTAACTAACAGCAAATTAAATATCTTTTTCATACTATTTTCCTTTTTCTAATTAATACTGATTATTTTGCTCAAGTAACGGATTTACCTTACGTTCACCATCAGGAATCTTATCATAGTAATTTTTAGTAGCAAATGTCAATGAGTTATTAGCTCTTTCACAAACACGGGTATCAAAAATATACTTACCCACCGGATTACCTGCTTCATTTACTGTTGCTCCTTTGGCAAACAAGAATGGAGACAGCATTCTACGGCGATATTGATAAATTTGTGAATCGAAAGTAAACCAACGACGCAAATCCCAATAAATCTTATGCTCGAAAGCCAATTCCTTATAACGTTCTACACGGATAATATGCATACCTTCATTAGGAGCAAATACAAACGAACGGATACCTTGACCACGTTCAATGCCATCACGTGATACATTGGATAGTTCTGCAGGACTGGTCAGCAACTCAGCACCAGCTCTTGAACGTATCTTATTGATACATTCGTAAGCATCCTGTTGCATATCTTTTCCATCGATAGTAGCAACGCCATTCTGGTAAAGTTCCAATGCAGCTTCGGCACGATTCAATAATATTTCAGCATAACGAATATCAATCCAAGACTGTGTAGAACTATGTAACTGTGTTTCGGCAATTGTCCAGTTCAAATTCAACCATTTAGCTCCATGAAAGCCTGTCAGTGTATTACTCGTTCCACCATTAGCTGGACCATCCATTCCACTTTTATTAAGTTTCATACCCGTAGAAGTTTCATAAGGCTTTTGTTCTTTTACATTCTCGGTTGTTGTCAAAACGTTATTCTTGAACCAAGCATTACTTGTATAATTGACTGTAGTCTGTCCATCATCCTTTATAAACTTGGCAATGGATGTAGATGGATCTATTTCCTCCTTTATTATACCAAAACGAATATCCAGTTCAACCCCTTTGTAAGTATGTCCAGGTAATAAGATAGAGCCCCTTAAACGAGGTTCTGCATTGTCCAATAGGTCTTTAACATCATTGTAGACAATATAATTACCATCGTCATCCGTTGTTTTGAGGTATCCCGTTGCAGGATCAATAGGCAGGCCGTCAAACAGTTCTACCCAATCCAATGTTACATTATAACGGTCACCATAAGTTGCGGTCATACGAGGCGGACAATATACAGCATCAAAACTATGAACAAAGTCATTTTTACTATACTGCCGAATAAGAATAGATTCATCACTCTTATCAGCATTGGCAAATATCTCACGGAAGTTGGCTTCTTTATCAGAGTTTCCCTCATATAACTTATAACCACCTTCTTCTACAATTTTGGATGCTTTATAGGCTTGCATAAAGTAATCGTTTGCTCTTCCTTCAGGAATACCGGTAAGCATTTTGCCACTTTCACTTCCAGAATAATTAAATGTCTGTCCATAACGGGCAACAGAGCCAGCATACAAAGCAACACGTGACTTGAAAGCTGCTGCCACATAAGTATTATTAGCACGGCCTGCAACTTTTGTTTTACCTAAATTTTCAATGGCATAATCTAAATCCGAAAGAATAAAGTCTATGCACTCTTCATGGCTGCTACGCGCTACCCACAATGCTTTCTCGTCATTAGTCATTTCCTGCGGGGTTTCCAAAATAGGTACACCGCCATAGCGTTTTACCATCGCAAAATATACATAAGCCCGAATAAACTTTGCTTCAGCAATCCATGATTCAGCACCTTTCAGTTTTCCGACATACGCAGGCAGATTGGCAATTAAATCATTGGCTTGACGAATCGTTTTATAACCCATACTCCAGTACTCTTTTTGAGGAATATAAATACCTGTGTTATTACGATTTACAGTTTCACCAGTGCTGAGCATATCCCAAATAATACAATTCCAATTATAAAAACCATTGTAACTACCATCATTTGACATATTAAAATCTTCCATCGGCAACTGGCTATACAAACCAGCCATATAGGCAGTAATACCACCTTCATTATATATGTCTTCTCCCGACAGAATATTCTTAGGAGGAATATCCAAATCTTGGCATCCTACAAACATACCTCCTATAGCAACACACATCAATATATTTCTTAGCTTTTTCATTCTATAATCTCCTTTTACTTAAAATGTAACACTTGCACCAAAGTTATATGTTCTATTCAACGGATACATATATCCATAGAGTTCAGCTGGTCTTTCTGGATCGACACCTTTCACACCTGTTATAGTGAACAAGTTATATCCATTCATATAAATTCTCAGATTCTTTATACCTATGAATGACAAACAATTCTTCGGCAAAGTGTAACCTATTTCAGCAGTCTTCAAACGCAGATAAGTACCTTTCTGAATAGAGAATTCAGAATTAAGATCCGGAGTTGTACCACCATAAGAATAATATCCTGAAATCCATTGACAAGAAGGATCATAAGGATCTTGTTTGGGATCAACTGGACGCCATCTATCCAAGAACATATCCAAAGCGTTACCATTAAATTGTAGCGGAGCCGACAACTGTTCGCCATAAGATACATAAGACATTGCAGCACCTTGGAAAGTCATATTAACATCAAAACCTTTCCATTGAGCAGAAAGAGTTAAACCAAAGTTCATCAACGGATAATTTTTCTTATCCTGAAAATTAGCAGCAGTAGAATTAGTAGTTGTAGCGATAGGATATCTATCCATATCATCAATTGTACCATCACCATTCCAGTCTTCATAAACATAATCTCCAGGAAGAGTTGCATTACCTGCAAATATATGAGAGTTAGCAATTTGTTCCCACGAAGTATAACGGCCGTCTGCACCATAACCAAACCAAATGTCATTATAACGGTTAGTTAAGTTATTTCTCCAGTTATCATAGGAGTTACCTGACGGGGTGCGTTCTTTGTAACGCCACATGGAACGAGTAATAGCAATGTTTCCAGAAACACTATAATTTACCTGCCCCACACGATTACGATGTCTCAACTCAACTTCAAAACCTTTTGTACGGTCACTCTCCAAATTCTCTTTAGGCATTGCAGCACCGAATGTCCCTGGAATAGTGGCAATACGATTAGCCATCAAATTATCACGGTCACGCTGAAACAAATCAAAAGAAATTCCTAATAATCCATTCCACAAATCAGCATCGATACCCACATTCAGAGTCTTAACGGTGTACCACGTAATATTAGGATTGGCTACAGCACGAAAACCTAATGAATTCATGAATGATCCATTGAAAAAATATCCTTTCGGAGTTTTATTATATCTATCACCATCAGTATTCGGATAATCATATCCAGAAATAAATTGGTAATCAGCAACGGAATCATCACCCATCTTACCATAAGAACCGCGAAGTTTCAGGTTGTTTATAAAAGGTAATTTGTCTTTTATAAAACTCTCTTCACTCATGCGCCATCCTACAGAAGCACTTGGGAAAAAGCCCCAACGACTATGTGATGGGAATTTGGAAGAACCATCATAACGAAAGGCAAACTCTAACAGATAGCGTCCTTTATAATCATAGTTAAATCTACCAACCAGTGCCTGAGAAGCACTTTCTGTCAATCCATTTGCATTAGCTGTACCAAGCTGATTGGCAGAATTACCCGCAAATAAATAAGGTAAAGGTATAGAAAAATCACGAGCTGCACGGATATTATCACCTACACTATGTGCTTCTTCAAATAACAGCAATCCAGATACGTTATGACTTGATGCAAAAGTATTTTCATAACTTACAGAAGCTTGCCATAAAGTAGTCCATGAGTTACCATAATAACGTTCCAGATTAGTTGGCGACTGCATAGCATAAGCAGTATAAGTATCAGTTGCTTCACTATAAGTATACTCATTATACTCTTTCTTATATATGGTATTATCAGCTATAGAAGTATCATAACTGAACATGCCTTTCACCTTCAGACCTTTTACAAATGGAACAGCATATTCAAGTTCCATCGTAGACTGGAAGATTTTATTTGTTGTCTTATTATAACCGGAAACATCAGGGTCTGTTGCTGCCAAAAGATTCAGCTGGTCAGATGACATCTTTTGAAAGTATTCCGGATTATCATTAGCATACAATTTCTCATTAGGACTTGCACGCCACAAAGCTTTATAAACCTCCCATGTTGATAAGTATTGACGTTGTTTGCTATCAATTATACCATTTATCTTAATCGAAGCCTTCAAATTTTTAGCGACTTCGGCATTTAAATTTGCACGAAGATTATAACGGTCATAATCCATTGCTTTTGACTTGAAAAAGCCTTCCTGATCCGTATAACCGAAGTTTACATAATAATCAGTTTTTTCACTTCCACCACTTAATGAAACATTATGTTGCTGCTGGGGAGCTGAATTACGAATTACTGCATCATACCAATCAGTAGATTTTAATGTTCCATTCAAATACTCTTCAATCTGCTCGTCTGAATAAGTAAGCTGAGGGTTTGTCAGATTACGCATTGACTTTTCATTAAATAGTCTCATACGATCTACAGCACCTACTGGTTCCAACATTTCTGCCGGAGTTTGAATACCATAATACATGTTGTATTCAATCTTCGGCTTATTCTTTTCACCTTTCTTTGTAGTAATCAAGACAACACCATTAGCCGCACGTACACCATATATAGCAGCCGAAGCATCTTTCAAAACAGAAATCGACTCAATTTCATTCGGGTCCATACGTTGCAAATTGCCACGAGGAACACCATCTACTACTATCAATGGAGAACCAAAACCACGGATATCAAACTGGTTGGTAAACTCACCCGGCTCAGATGTTTTTTGAATTACACGAACACCAGGAACTTTACCAGTCAACATGTTCTGAGCATTCTGGCTTTTAGTAGCAACCAGTTCTTCATTAGTAATAGCAGACACTGCTCCTGTTAGATTCACTCTTTTCTGCGTACCGTATCCTACTACCACGACCTCATCCAGCTGTTCTGCATCTTCCTTCAAAGTAATTTTATAGCTGGTTTTGTTATCCACTACCACTTTTTTATTCACATAACCAATGTAAGAAACTTCCAACGTTGTTCCTTGGGGAACTGTTAGAGTAAAATTTCCATCAATATCAGTTATTGTACCTAATGACTTATTTCCAACTACAGTCACATTAGCACCAATAATAGCTTCACCTAATTCATCAACAACCTGCCCGGATATACTTCGAGAAGTTTGTGCACGCATCGGAGTAAGCACCATCAAGAACATCATTAGCATACACCAACAAGTGTATTTGCTAACTTTCACAAAATTAGATTTGTTTTTCATGTGTTTCATAATCTCACTTTTAAAATTGTTTTTCATCAAATAACGTATCCCTTAGATTAAATAAGTAGGAAGGATATGTTTCCGGTTAACTTGTATCTTTCATATGCATTTCTTTTAAAGTTATGTATTCTTTTAGTTTACTTATCTTTTTTTAAATTGTTATCCCAAATTCAATCTTGTATTTTTCACCTTCAAAAGAACCTATTATTATCATTTTGATATGGCAAAATTATATGCCTGAGATTAAAAATTGAGTGATATCGCGCTTATCTGACGCTTAATTTTAAATTAAATTAAAAGATTAATTGCTTCTTTACCAACATATAGAATGATCTGAAACAAATAATCGAAACAGCATACTTTCCATAGGTTGGAGGTAGTTCTATACCATCTACCAATAAACCTGAAAACTTCCGATGCAGATTAAAAATTCTCTCCAATTTAGGAAACTCTCTATCTGACAATAACCAAGGATTGCCATATATTTGAGGAGAAAGTAACAAAGACCTATTAAATGCCTGTAAGACAAGTTCATCTTCCCAATAATCCAAACAGGAAGAAAGGCACCTCATGGTTCTCCGTTAATCTTTTCAAATCGGGTACAAGACCTCTTCCCAATGCTCCTACCCTATTGTGAGGAGCTGCACATGTATTGAATGAATTTACATCAATATAGCTCTCTTTGCCCTCCCACAAAAAAGTTGTTGCCATTGTTCCGCTTTTTTCAACCCTAAACGGCGATTCAAAAGAATTAAGTCTGGAGAATATTTCCTGCACTCTCCAAAGTATCCCCAAAACCATCTGGTCCTCCCCAAAGCCCTAAACGTACTCCATTCTGTTTAGCTTTTAGATAAGTAGATTCCAACCCTTTAGGGAATTTATTCTTAAATCGTTGGGAATTTATACTTTCATAAATATTCTTACCATCAATCAGCCCTGCATCAAAAGCATATATATCCAACTGCATCCCATATTCCTGACGAAGCCATTCAAAAAAAATAAATTGCCCAATGTCTGTGATTCTGTAGTTCCTTCATTAGTATTGTTTATTCAAGAGAAATATTCAGCCTTCGATAAGCTTCTTTCAGTAATATCAGATTCAGAAGCATGTTCCTTCAATATTTTCAAAACCTTATCTCTGTATTTTAATGCGGTTTTTGCATCATTCAACCAGTTATATTGACCGATAGGGTATGCATTCACCAACAAATTCATATCCTCCGAAACTTGTTCTATCTTTTTCAGAGATAAAAAAATACGTTCCTTCAAACCTACAGGATGAAATTGCTTAGCTCTGCCATAGATCCTAGAACCATAATACGCCGTACATACAGCTTCATGCAAACATGCAGTCAAATAAGTACGATAAAACAGTTGGTATAAATCATTATATGCCGCAGATTCTAATAAAGGCTTTACCCTTTCTACTTCAGCGACTGCTTCGGAAGCAAGTTTAACTCCATACTGTTTTTCCGTTAGAATATAATTATAATATACACTATCCATTTTTTCATCAGGTTCTATCCATTGATTATCAAAAACGGTCTTCACTTCAACAGCTAACAGAGATGATAATGACTTAAAGTGTACAGGAGCAATATGATTTATAATATCTTTCCAATAATGAAATGTTTTATTTATATCATGCTTAACAAGAACCATAGGCGGATCAATCCATCTTCCAGACACATGCCTGCTATATCCCCATTTATTATTTTCATAATTTAGAGAAGAATGATCTGTTAGGTTTGTTCCTAAGGTATAAAAAACAGATGTGACTATATCATATGCATTTTGAAACGCTTTTCTAATGGGCAACAAAGCATCCTCACCATACCTCGACGTAATAAATTCATTATAGATTTGCATTGGAGATACAGTTTGTTCTTCCGTCATCCGCTTCAGTGCATACAACTGAATTTCATTAGCTGTTCCTACTATGCTGGTATCCCCATAACGATCCGTCCTTGCAACATATCCGGTAACATTAGGACAGTTAATATAGCTACCCCATCTTTTCATAGTATATTCAGGCCATGTGTTAGCTACAACGCCTTGCCCACTGTATTCATTACCAGAATCAAACTCTACAATCGTAGATCTATTCATCTTTCTGATGTAAGAGTTATCCGGATGTGTCAGAAAGAAATCATGAGGGGTTTCTTTCATCATTAAAATGACCTTATCACTCTTTATATGCTTTATACATCCAACAGTACTCTTATACTCTTCTTCCGAATAAGCAAAAGTACGAATATAGAGTTTCTTTCCTCTTTCACCAATAACTACATCGGAAATAGCGTTTACAACAGCTGCCAGTTTTTCCTCAGGTTTTTTCATATTCACCGAGTACTGCTTTTCCGCATAAGCGCCAGTTTCAATAAACGTTAGCACAAGTCCATCTGCTTCAGGAGCCCTGTTGAGCATCCGGCGATAGTCATCTTTAAACCATTCCCAAAATTTAGGATTATCCAGGTTTATTGTACCATTAGGTCCCGTTCTAAAACATGACGGATAATAATCCAGAGAGTATAAGCTATGATCCCAAAGCAACACTTCATCAATACCTTCTAAATGTGCAAGACGAATGAGTTTATTAACCTGTTCACATACCTTTTCTTCTTTAATGGCCTTTAAATCATGAATGATCTCATGGGACAACTGAAGCTGATTTATATTATACTCTTTTGCTGTTTTTATTGTCCGGATAGCACGATCCATATTGTCAGACAGAATGATCCACCCCCTAACACTTCCACCCGCAAAAAGATTTGCAAAGAAAGATAAGAAAAAGAAAATAACTATTATAAATCTCCTGAGACTCATTTCAATATGACTTTTATTTCTTTACCACTATATTTTATCCTCTTTATCATATCTTTACCTTCGAGTTTAATGATAAGGTCCATGTCTTTTACTGCATAGTCGCCGATGCGTTCTCCAACTATAAATTCCTTTGTACGATCATTCCACTTAAACGGAATAGTACTATAATTGCCATTTTTATATTTCAACGTCTCACCATCATCTTCGTATAAATTGAAACTTGCGTTTTCCCCACCAAAGACATGAATCTCAAGCGGAACATCAACATTAATATTTTTCTCAACAGAAGTATAATAGGGGATGATAGAACCAGACTTCACAAACAAAGGCATTTTATCCAGAGGTGCTTCTGCAGTAATTGTAGTTCCTCCTTGGTAGATTGCACCGGTCCAGAAATCTACCCAAGTACATCCTTGTGGCAGATATACAGAGCGGGAAGTTGCTCCTGCCTCCAAAACGGGGCAAACCAGGAGAGCAGGTCCATACATAAACTGATCTTTACAGTCTAATACATTTTGATCATAAGCAAAATCAAAAGCCAGTAAGCGCATTGGTGTATAATGCTCGTGAGTAACTTTACCTGATAGGGTATAAATATAAGGCAAAAGCCGGTATCGCAACTTTATAAAGTCAGTACAGATACGTTGTACTTCTGGTCCGTATGCCCATAACTCATTCGGTGCTTTCGTATCTCCCGGATAACGACGTCCATGGCAACGAAAAACGGGACAAAATGTTCCATACTGAAACCAACGTACAAACAATTCCTGATAATCTTTTTTAGAAGGGTCTCCTCCTGAATAACCACCAATGTCTGTAGTCCAATAGGGGATTCCTGTTGCTGTAAAGTTTAATCCTGCTGCTACCTGTGTTTGTAATTCGGCAAATGTCGTTGGAATATCACCAGACCACACAGCCGTTCCCCACTTTTGTTGGGAAGCCCACGCGCAACGGGTCAACATATAAGGACGGATACCGGGACGAGCTTTGGTTATTCCTTCATAAAAATGTGATGCATGAACCAAAGGGTATACATTTCGTACCTTCTGAGCTGGTCCGGCATAAGTATTAAGTGGCAAGTATGAGGCTACATGGTCAGGTTCCGGTCCATCTAAAAACCAGCCATCGATATTCAAGTCCACTAAAGAAGAAACCTTATCCCAATACATTTTGGCTGCATTCGGATTAAAAGTATCATATATATAGCCGTCAATAGCTTTGGCTCCTTCCAATATATACCCTTTTTGTGACATTTCATTATAATTTGGGATACCCGGTTTGAAGCAGGGCCACATTGTCAAAACTACCTTCATATCATAAACGTTATGAAGACTGTCCAACATTGAAGGAACATCAGGGAATAAAGTTTCATCAAACCTATGTGAACCTGTTCCATACTTACCCCAATAATGATAATCTATAAAGATAGTACTTGCAGGAATATCCTCTTCCTTCATCTTTTTAGCTATCTCCATCACCTCTTTTTGCGTAGCATAACGGTTACGGCTTTGGTGATAACCTAAAGCCCAATCGGGCAACATCGGAGCCCCTCCCGTCAAAGAACGATATGCAGCTACCAAATTATCCATTTTATCACCTACAAAAAGATAATAGTTAACGATCTTACCGTAATCAGAAGCCAAACTCATACCGGTACTATTGTCTGTATAAATAGTCCGGGAAGGATTATCCCAAAACAATCCCCAACCACCAGTAGAATAAATAACCGGTACTGCAGCTTGCGTATTAAACTGAACCAGTTCCCGCTTGGCATTCCGCAAGTTCATTAAGTTATCTCTGAACTGCCCCAAACCATATAAAGCCTCTTCATCTCGTAACTGGAACTTACAATATGCATTGACAGAATCTCCACACATATTCATTCTCGCTTTTTCCGGAAACTCTTTCAATAAAATTTTTCCAGACTCATCAAGTAGACTGATATACCCTTTATTCTTATTCACAGTAACAACTAAACGGGAAGAACGTAATACAATATCTTCCTGAGTATCCTCCACTTTAAACTCTGCCACTTTTGCCTGTTGCGTTACGGCAAAACTCTTATATTCTTTTATTTCATTCTCAGAGCCGAACATCACATGTACACTTCTTATATTATAGGGTTGCAAATACAAAGTTCCGCCCGAAGTCTGAATCCATAAAGCCTGCTGTTTCTTTTCCCAGGAAAGAACTGTTTGTGGTTGTCCTTCCTTGGCTACAACTTGTAAGACATTAGGATGTACTACATCCTGATAATTCTCACCCAAAGAGACATCGCTAAAAATCCCTTTGCTCCCTTTTTCTGCTATGATTCTAATGCGGTCAAAATCAAATTTACCCGATAAAGTATACTCGGCATTTTCCAAATCAGGAACAGAAGCTGCGGTAGGGCTATAAAAAACATATGCCTTATCAGCCTTTTCAGAAAAATCGATACGCACCACAACCAACTGCGGCTCCTGTGTCTGTTTGACTGCAACAAATAGTTTTTCACTATTGCCTTTCTCAAATGAAAGGCCTAAACGCGAATTTCCTTTTTCTTTCAACGCCAGAAAACTACACCAAACAGTTCTATTCACGTCGTTCAATTGCACATTTCTATACATACTCACCTTTTTGGGAAAAGCATCTAAATGCCAACATATTTCGGGTACAGCAACAGATGCTATCTTCAACCTTCCTTTCTCTTGTTTTACGAAGGTCATATCCCCTTTCCAGGAATCCTTTAAAAAAGGCAGTTTCTGGGCATATACAATAGAAACTGTACAAAACAAAAAACTGATAATCAAAATTATATTTTTCATGATCGATTATTATTAATTACACTTACTTACAACTCCATTCTCTATAAGAGCGATATATCCCAGCAATGCCCCCCAATGATAGAACTTATCGCTTCGCACAACATCATCACCTTCACCAGTGAGAACATTGTAATTCTCAAAGACATATCCATGTGACAACCAGGATTTCAATAATAATTTTTGGGATTTTTCGGCAAAGGCATGTCTCACTTCCGGAAATTCATAGTTATTCAATCCTAAGTATACCAGAAAATTCAATGGTGCCCAAATGCGTCCCCGCCAATATTCATTATCTTTAAATGCAGAATCATTTTTAGGTACAGAAGGAATTACGTACTCCCCCCAGAATTCATCAGTGTTCAGCAAATGCTCTTTTATCATCCTCTCAGCCTGATTCTTTGTAGGTACTTTTGCCAGCAATGGATAAAAGCAAGTGGGTGAAGTACGGTAATTAAATTTCAGATCTCTGGTAGAACGATTATAGTAAAATCCAGTCTTATCATCCCACAACCCTGCTAAATTATTGCGATAATATTCCGCGCGTTTTCTAAGTTCGATTACATCTTTTTTATAGCCAAGTTCTTCCGCTATTAAAGCCAGATAATCACAATCCATGATGTATAAAGAAGACATGCCTACATCATGCTGCTCCAGCAAATGTTTTTGCTTATTAAAAGGTACTCCATCATACATTGGAGAATTATCCAATCCTGATTCCAAAACAGCGCCATAGTGACAATCCGTATCAAACTCAGACCTGAAATAAGTAACCTTTTCATAAGGATTACTACCTAAGCATAATAATCCTCCATCCTCTCTATTCCGGCTCCACCAGCGATTCCAGGTTAGCAATTCTTTATATAATAACTCCAAGAACCACTTTTCTTGATATTGCTTATATAATGTCCAGACAGCCAAAGAACCAACAGGTGGCTGAGAACGATCTCTTGATCTAAAATTATTGCTATAAAAGCAGTTAGGCACAAATCCACTTTCTGTTATCGCCTTAGTTATCTCTACAGCATTTGCATAAGCCAATTCTTTATTGCTAACAGCAAGCATCATCGACGCAAAATAGGTATCCCAACAGAACAGTGTAAAACCACCAAAATCTTCACTGGCAAACCATTCGGAACTCCAAATCCGACTTACAGGAGTAATCACCCTCCTAATGCCAGGATCATATATATTATCCCAAGCCAAAACACTCTGCATGGCATTATAGCAATCATAATTTTCACCAAATTTTTTCTGATTAGAATTAATAAAATCCCGGGCGCGGTCATTAATGAAAGCAATTGCCTCATCCAATTCCATATTTTCTCCGCAACAGATAGCAACCGGAGTATCTAAAGACAGAATAAACTCCCTTCCTTTTTTTTCCAGAAGTTCACCCTCTATATAAGTTTTGATTTCAACAACTTTATCACGTGATGCCAATGTAAATCCTAAACTATCCACGCTAAGTGTATTGCCCCGTTTCCAAAGACTTTCAGGGATAACCACCAATCGTCCTCCTTTCTTCGTCTCAGCCAGTGGTCTGATTAGAATTACGTTTTTAAGTCCTATAGCAGCACTTTCTACCTGCAACTTATATCCTCTCCAATCTATGGTCATTTTGGTATACGCTCCATCAAAAGAATGAGGTCCCGGCTGTAATAATGGTGCTCCTTTAGCCCTATCTCCGATTCTGAATTTCCTTACACGACTTCCATCTGTATCCATCATATTCAGGTCGACAGCAAAACCATAAGGAAGAAATACATGAGTCAGCACACTACGGGTATCCCAGGTATTCCAACCGGAAGCCAACCGTTTTTGCAAACTCTCATATAATTCTTCAGGAGTGTTACCTGAAATGGCCTTAATAGGATAGATAAACAGACCTAATAAAAATAATCCGATCAACAAGTACTTTTTCATAGTTTAAAGACTAAATTAGACATCAGTTTAACTTTTCATTGGAGGATTTTAAGAATACTTCCACGAATGCAAAATAAAAGCCTTAGTCTTAAAAAACAGAGCCATCCTTTATTAATTGGACATTAAAAAAGCGCTTAATTGTTATGATTAAGCGCTTTTTCTTATTTTTATAAATTATCATTTATATAAATTGCATAAGGGGATCTTATATTCCTCTCCTAATGAATCTTTATACTCTTTGCAGAAGCGGTCATATACACTCTTTGCAATACCCTTTTTACCTTGTATAAAAAGAATAGAGCATTTAGCCGCCAAAGCTTCTTCATTCAAAGGATCATGCAAGAACAGGATATCAGTAATACGCAGTACTGTATCATAATTATTGCGCTGTACATCCAACAAATTCCTCAACAAATCAATAGAAAGACTGGAATAAGAATCTTTAAATTCATCCAACCAATCAACAATGGTATTTGACAGCAACGGACCATACAATAAGATTTCCAATATCTGATTCAGGAGCTTGTCATCTCCATGATCACCATTTTCCTTAAATTGACGAATACAATCCAACGCCATCCGATAATCACAAAATACTCCCTCATGCCATCTGATACACAGAAATCCCGCATCACTGACAACTTCCACATCACCTACTTTTTCTAACAATATACGCAACTTACGCAAAGTCACATTACGGTTATTGCGAGCAGACTCTTCCTCTTTGTCTGACCACAGAATATCTGTAGCTTTTTTAGTCAAGATGCCTTGCTTACTTTTTTCCGTATAAAGCACCAACAATATAAGCAAGCTTTTCAATCGTGGTGTAAAAGCTCCTGTTATGTCATTACCATCTTTATCACGAACATTAAATGTGCCCAACAAAGAGATTGCCGAACGACTGCGATCAAAATATTTTTCTACCACAGCAACCTCCTCTACCGTTTCATTAACAGGAAGAACCTCCACCTGAGTATTATCTTCTTGGGTATCTTCAAATTTGACTTTCTTTCTGCTGCATTTTATCCGGTATAAAAGGAATACTGCTCCTGCCAACAACAGGATACCACATGACCACCATAACCATACCGAAGCAGAGTCCTTATTCACCCTCTGCACAATTTCATTATCATTCAGTAAAGGAGTATTGATAGAATAAATAGCCACATCATGTGTACGGTCACTCAAAATCTTATCCATCACCAGATACAGTTTATGATAGGCAGGCGACGAATAAAAACTAAAATCACAATCCTGATGAACCAAATCATTACGAATAGGTTTCGATATCTCTACCCAAGCAGAATCATTCATGAAAACCTTCCAAAGGCTGCCTCCGTCTTTCAGACTAACAGCATAAAAAGAACTGTCCGAAGGTTCAAAGTACATGGAAGATGCCATCAACAACATATCCGTAGATTGCTTTTTCTTCCATACACTACGAGACTTTCCCGTTTTCAGATTAATGGCACACAACTCATAAGAAAAATGAGCATTAAATTCTTGCTTTCCCTGTTTATTTCCACGACCACCAAAAATATACAGTTCATCGCCTACTATAGCTGCTGCAGATGAATAACGAGGAGAAATAACAGGGGTATATGCAACTTCTTCAACCTGTTTCATACCCACTTTCAACCGATACAGGTTATTCCTATATTGATAGAATCCATATCCTCCAAAAAAATAAAATGAAGAATCAGATGGATTAAACGTACGTGCATGGTTGTAGTAACGAGGCTCATCCAAATGTCTTTCATTCAGACTCCATTTCCCTTCGTCGACAGATAAAGCTGAAACCAACTTTTCGTGTAAAGAATAAGACAATAACTGATTAGTCAGTGTATCATAAATCATATGATCTGTATATTCCATAGCCGGATACCCCTCCATAATAGAGACCTCGTTCCGGTTACCGGAAATACCATTTAATATGTCTATTTTATTTTGTCGCACAAGATAGAACAAGGCATCACGGGCATTAAAAGCAACATCCAAACGGTCTGATGTTTTCTCCGCATATATTTTTTTCCACTCAATATGATTATCAATTAACCATGAAGGATAAGATGCCAATGCCACAGCTCCTTTTTCTTCGTCAAGACAAACATCACCATTATGTTTCCATAACTTCCAATATCTAATCAACTCTCCATCACGGGTAATCTTTACATCTCTAATATTCATTGGAGCTACATCGGCTGAAAAATATGGAGATTTTCCAAACGAGACCGTTATATCCTTAGTTCCACGCAAAGGCACTACCATTGTAGTATCCTTACTATCATACTTCAAATCAATCTGATTTGCTTCTATATTAAGATGCAAAGAGACAGGGGTCCATTTACCTTTTTCTATATTGGTATTAATAGCAAACATCCCTTCATTGAATACAAGAGCTGGAAAATTTCGATTATTGTCACCTGCTGCAAATACAAAATGAAGAAATTGATTTTCATTGGTACACAAATGAAGAATAGCACCAAAATCAGGTTCATTACGGACCCACATTTGAAAATCAATAATAAATTCATTTTTTATATGGAAAGGAACATTCTCATCAAGAGACAAAGAAGTACGTTCATTACCAGGCACAGAATGAGATTTGAAATGAAGGCCATAATCTATAGAAGCCAACACTTCCAAATACCCAAAAGAGAATAATAATATCCAAATTAGCAATTTACTTTTCATAGTATGTCGTTAAAGAACATACTGCAAAGGTAACAAAAAATCGTCCATTACAAATAAAGGATACGAGAATTTGGAATTAGAGCTCAATTAAACTGATATTATGCGTAAATTAATAACAAATTAATCAAGGAAGTAATATCTTCAATTTACTTTTGCTACAAAGAATAAAAAAGATCGTTCTATTTATCAAATTAAAACTGTATTATGAAAAAACTTTTTTTTAATCACATGAAAGTAAGATCGTTATTTACTTTTTTACTATTAGTACATTTTCTTTCTATCTCTACATCTGTAGAAGCCAAAGTCAAACTGCCCTCTGTACTTAGCAGCAACATGGTATTACAACAACAATCCAATGTTAAACTTTGGGGTGAAGCCAAAGAAAACTCTTTCGTTACTATAAAAACATCATGGAATAATAAGTCATATAAAACAGCTACTGACCAACAAGGGAAATGGCTATTAATTGTTTCTACACCAGTAGCCGGTGGTCCCTACGAGATATCATTCAGCGATGGAGAAACCCTAACACTAAAAAATATATTAATAGGTGAAGTCTGGTTCTGCTCTGGCCAGTCAAATATGGAAATGCCCATGAGTGGCTTCGATCGCCAACCAACACAGGGTACAAATGACATTATTGCAAAAGCTAAAGCATCTACTCCTATTCGTATTTATAACACCGACTCTAAAGATGGAAGATGGGTACGACAATTCAGCAAAACTCCACAGGAAGACTGCAAAGGCGAATGGTTAGAAAATAGTCCAAGTAACGTATCTCACACAAGCGCAGCTGCTTACTTTTTTGCCAAATATATCCAGGAAGTACTGGAAGTACCGGTCGGTATCATCGTGTCTTCACTTGGAGGTTCTAAAGTAGAAGCATGGATGAGCCGGGAAGCGATAACACCCTTCAAAAGCATTGACTTATCTATACTCGACAATGATGAACCTATAAAAAATATCACAGCTACCCCTTGCGTATTATATAATGGGAAAATAGCACCTTTTACAAATTTCACTATAAAAGGTTTTCTCTGGTATCAAGGTGAAAGCAACCGCGATAATGCAGACCTATACAAAAGTTTAATGCCAGCTTTTGTCAAAGACCTACGCAATAAATGGAGTATTGGAGAATTTCCTTTTTATTTCGTGGAAATAGCACCTTTCAATTACGAAAGTGCTGATGGTACCTCAGCAGCCCGTATGCGTGAAGTTCAACAGCAAAATATGAAAGATATTCCCAACAGTGGAATGGTCACTACCCTGGATATCGGACATCCGGTATTCATTCATCCTATGGATAAAGAAACTGTGGGAAATCGTTTGGCTCTTTGGGCCCTTTCCCAAACATATGGACGGGAAGGATTTGGTTACGCCACTCCCATTTATAAATCAATGGAAATATCTGGCAATAAGATATATATCAATGTAGATAATGCACAACGTGGACTCTGTCCGATGTGGACTCCACTTGAAGGATTCGAAATTGCCGGTGAAGATAAAATCTTCTACCCTGCCTATGCTGAAATAGAAACTAAAACCACTCGACTCGCTGTATCATGTGATAAAGTTCCAAATCCAGTTGCTGTTCGATACGCCTATAAAAACTACACAAAGGCAAGTGTATTCAATATCCATGGTATCCCCGTGGCTCCATTCAGAACCGACAACTGGTAAAAATACAGAAACATAAACAGCATGAAAAAGAAAATATTCCTATTGGTATGTTTGCTATGCAGTTCAATATATAGCATATCAGCCTCAAGTGAGAAGGAATCCAAAGCGGAATTCCTGACTCAAGCTTTTGTACATCCCGGAATGGCGCAAAGTAAACAAGATCTTGATTATATGCGCGAAATGGCACTAAAAGGCGTACAGCCTTGGAAAACAGCCTACGAAAACTTAAAGAAAAGAGCCTCTTTAGATTTCATTCCCAGCCCATGTACAGAAATATCTGTTGGCCCTTACGGTGCAAATAGCATCGGCGGGCGTGAATTCTCCGAAAGTGCCGAGATGGCATATAATCATGCATTGATGTGGTATATTACTAAGGACAAAGCTTATGCGCAAAAAGCCATCGACATTTTGAATGCATGGAGCTACCTGCTCCGCGGATTCGATGCAAACAATGCTAAATTGAATGTCGGACTTTTCGGATATTACTATCTTAATGCTGCTGAGATCCTAAAATATACCGATTCCGGTTGGACCTCCAAAGACTTGCAACAATTTACACAAATGGTTCTTACAGTCTTTTATCCCACCATCAAAGACTTTTTCACTGAAGCCAATGGCAACTGGGATGCATCCATGATTAGTACCATCATGTGTATTGGTATTTTTACTGATAACCATAATATATTCAACCGTGCAATAGAAAGATTTTACTGGGGCGAAGGAAATTCTGGTATCACCCGGTATCTCTATCCCGGAGGGCAATGTCAAGAAACTACACGAGACTGGGGACATGTACAATTGGGCATAGGTGAATTTGCCAAAGCTGCACAAACAGCCAACACGCAGGGGTTAGACTTTTACAGTGTAGCCGATGATAGGCTAGCACAAGGATTCGAATATACCGCACGCTTCATGTTAGGAGAGCATATCGATTTATTTGGAGTTTTTACAGAGAGAGATAACGATAAATTCAGGGATATTTATGAATCTATATATCATCATTATAAAAAAGTAAAAGGTGTAATATTGCCATATACTGAGAAAGCGATAAAAGAACACACTCGCTCCAAATCGTCAGTAGGCTTTCTGACAGCTGTAAAAGCTCCAATTTCTAATGTCTCTACACAACCTTCTATCTATAGAGAACCTGATAACTTTCTGAAACCAACTGTAATCGGGGCTTTAAAAGGTAAATCGAAACAGTTCCCTGCCAATAGTATCCATCTAAAACCAGGAGAATCTATACAAGAGGCTATAAACTCTAACAGAAATACTGGTAAATGGATTATTCTGGAAGCAGGAGTACATACGTTGGATGCTCCTCTTAAAATATACAGTGGAACTCTCCTTGCCGGCAAGGGACGTGAAACAATAATCTTTCCCTCTCCACGTACTGAAACTGCGATCATTAACGGAGAAGATATCCTTTCTGATGTCACCATTCGCGATCTTTTAATAGAAGGCGCCACTAAAGTTATCGAAAATGCCGACCCTAATCATGACCGTCGAAGCCGTTCATATATGAATGCTCCCAGCCGGGAAGGTATCATTCTCAAATCCAAAGAGAAAGATGGTATACAGAATGTTGTTTTGGAAAATATTACAGTACAGAATTTCACAAAAAATGGTGTAGCAATAGTCAGTGGAAAAAACATTCGCATTCACCAATGTGATTTCAGTGATAATGGAGCCAGTGTAGTGCCGGGTGCCGGATTTCACCACAATCTTCATTTATCATACATTACCAATTGCGAAATAACAAGTAGTCGTTTTGATACCTCTCCCTATGGAAATGGCATAAACGTTACCTTCTGTATGAATGTAAAAGCAACTCATTCGGAGATGGCTCGTAATGGACTCTCAGGCATACGATGCGCGGAAAGTAGCCAAATAGCTATAATCAACAGCCTCGCTGAAGGAAATGGAGAAAATGGAATATTTATCGAAAAGCAAATGAATAACTGCAAAGATATAACAATCCATCATAACACTGTACAAAACAACAGATGTTATGGTATTGATGCAAGAACGGCCATCCAACCAAGTATTAAAGATAACATAAGCTGCCATAACTATAAAGAATAAAAAATAAAATAAGCAATCCAGTGCTATGCGAATTATCTCGCACTACACTGGATTGCAACACTGAACTTATCGAAAAAGAACCTATTAAAAACTACATCTTTCTAATCATTATCTATAATCATTTAGCTTCAGGATTAATATACATAATCTTCAACGAAGAAAGGAATTCATTTCTGTTATCACATTTAAAGTTACCACTGAATTCATTTTTATCTCTTTCTCCTATTTTTATGCTCACCTTATTCCAACCTTGCAGCAAGGGCAGTTCTTTATAAGTAGCCTCATGCCTATTTTGCGAAGCGGCTGCATATGCTTTATCATTAATAGCAAGCTGGCATTCTTTTGCTTTCACAACCAAAGTCAGCTTCGGCATATTCGGTTCAATCAGCAAGTCATCCAAAGGACGCGGACTAAATACATAGATATCCAAGGCCCATCCATCCGCTTTTTTCACTAACTTTTCTTTCGCTGCAACCGGAAATACCAATTGATTATCACGCAAGAAGAAGACTTCATTTGATTTTACTTCAATCTCATTACAATCAATACCGGCATTCTTTAAAATCACTCCCAGTGTATTGTATCCCTTTTCAGAGTTAGTGAATTCTTTCAGGGTACTGATATAGAAACAAGAGGCATCTTTCCGATACTTCACAAACACAGGAGTAGCAGCTGTACATTCGTACTCACTCCGCACCGTACTGGCAGTTTTGATTTCCTCCGGACGTTTATTCCAAGCTCTCCAATCTGTTTTACAAGCATTCAGCAAGACATCTCCTTCTTCTACCAACGCACCTGTTAATGAATATTCTGAAGCGTCAGCTCTCTGAAGTTCGCAGAAATAGAAATCAGAGTTATTCAAGCCGCGTATCCATGACTTCTGAACCGGCAGGAAAGAAGAACGTTTAAGGTTGTCCAGCGCTACCGGAAGAGGCAATATCTCATTGTATACATTCAATGTCTGAGGTGTTAATCCCCAAATCCATACATCAGCACCCTTAGCAATATTAGCTAACATACTCTTCTTTTCAGCAGCAGACAAAGTGTAAGTACCATCTACAATATAGATCATACGTGCAGGTGCAGTAATCTTTGCAGCAAATTTCACGCCTTGCGCATCCAGAATACCTTTCAATTTACTGTCATCTCCGCCTATGAAAATCACTTCTTTATATTTCTCTGCCGGAGTAGCTGTCGGTGCTTCATATTGTTTTTTGTCAATATCAGCATAAGCAGACCAAGCAGGGTGTCCCGGTGCATTGGCTGCACGCATAGCATCATACATAGGCCATGGATCATACAAAGGTAGATTCGGATCATATCCCGGATTGAATGTTGTACAATAAGGACCTACACGTTCCGGTTGCACACCCGGTACACCTTCTTTATATTCAGTGAAAAAGATACCATCTTTATTGATATCCGGTTCTGTAGTCATATCTTTCTTTCCCAACGGCAGCGGTTTCAAAGAGTACCATGCCATATTGAAAACGGTACTGTAAGAAGCCCCCATATCACGCTGGTTACCAAGGAGATGATAACATTCATTAGCTAATCCTTCCATACGTCCCAACTGCGATTCGTAAGCTCTTTCACCATTATACTTAGCAACCTGCTCGGGTGTACCATAGTACGCCATACTATGTTCACCGATTCCCCAAGGTTTACCTATTCCAACCCAATGTTTCATTGAGTTCATGTCACCATAATGACCTACTGTAACCGGTAAGATGCCATCTCCATCATCTTCTCCATCAGCAGAAATCCATGGGCGGGTCGGGTCGTTTGCACGAACGATGTCTCTCCAATCTTCCCAAGCTTTCTTCTGCTGAGGCATCAATTCCGGTCTGTTGTAAACATGCAAAATCACCGGTTTATTTTCATTACTGATACTCCAACCAAAGACAGAGGCATGATTACGGTCTCTGAGTACAAAACGTTTCAAATGTTCTTTTGATGCTTCCCAGAAGAGCTCAGAATCCAGTTTCGGACCACCATCACTCGCCCAGTTAGCAGTTTCATTCAATACGCAGATACCCATTTCGTCAGCTACATCCATGTAGAAACGAGGATAAATCTGTGCATGAGGGCGAACAGCATTAGCATTCATACCCTTAATGGCAGTAAACCATGCCCACGCATATCTGCGTGTCATTTGCGGAATCCCCATAAAGTGCCAGGAATCACCTCTCAACTGATAAGGTTTACCATTCAGGTATTGTGTGGTGCCTTGCAATGTCCATTCACGCCATCCGAAACGTTCATATTTCATATCAAGGGTTTCTTTCTTAGCCTGCAATGAAAGCAATACGGCATAAAGATTCGGTTGTTCAGGAGTCCAGTAATTCAACTCACCGGATACCGGAACCTGCAACACAACTTTTGTTGAAGCATTGGCAGGGATACTAACTTTAACAGGGACCACTCTCAAAGCTTCCTGTCCAAGTTCCCATGCAGGTACAGGAGCTGAATTAATATCTGTCCCAGCCAGGTTTACCCATTCATTAATCTTACCTTGAAGTTGCAGATCAGTCTTTTTTTCCGTATTATTCTGTACAGTCACTTCCAGTTCAAGCATATTCTTTGAAACCAACGGTTTCACATATACATCTTCCACATGTACTTTAGGCAATGCCAACAAGTATACATCCTGCCAGATACCGGCAATGTGATATCCCCACATAGAACCGGCAGGAACAATGCGACGACCAATTGTAGAGTTGTTTTCAAACAAAGATTGACTACGAACTCCCACCCATACTTCAGCGGTTTCACCTGCAGCTACCTTATTCGTAATATCTATGCTGAATGGAAGAAAAAGATCAAAATTTTCTCCAACCTTTTCTTTATTGATATAGACCTCAGTATAGCCGGCTACAGCTTCAAAATATAATTTTATCTGCTGACCATTCCAGTCATTAGGAATAGTTACTGTTTTCTTCATCCATGCCATTTTCACTTGTTCCCATTCTTTCGGATAAGACGGGTAGTTGCGATGATCAGGTCCCTCTACATTTCTGTTAGCAAAAGAGTTTATATTCCATGGAGAAGGAATCTTTATACGGGTTTTACTCCATGCACCTTCTTTGGGCAGCGATAATTCCGGTGCCACTCCTTTACCTTGCACGTAACTACCCGGCAAAGCCACAGGTTGGAAATCCCAGTAACCATTCAGGCAAACTTCTTTCCTATACTCCTTTTCTGTCCTATTTACAAGACCCTCACTTGGTGCAAACGGGAAATTATACACCAATTTACCATCGCTCGATGTGGTTTGCCCCACTGCCTTTCCCGGCAGCAAGAACAAAGTCGTCAACAAGCTTAATAAAATTGCATTTCGTTTCATTTAAGAATACTATTAATTAGGTATTAGACATATTTGTTTTTTCCTGTCTGCAAAGTAAACGGGGCAGCATTAAAAAGTAAGCCGAAACAGAATTAATATTGAATTAAAAACACATTAATCCTCCGGAATCCAGAACTTTTCTATTAATAATGCAAATCAGTAGTTGAATTAATGTCTTGCTGACGCGTTATAGGCAAAAATGATGATCCTGTATGACACCTCCATACTTGAATAAGAAATACTTATAAAATGAGATATTTGTGAAATCAGTCGTATACTTAGGGTATCTCAGTATGATACTTAGGGTACCTCAGTCCCATACTGAGATACCATCATTATAACACATCTGATAATCAGGTATTTAAAAAAAATCCTTTTAATACCAAGAAATTGCAACAAATCAACTGCTTGGAATGATAAATTAGTTCCTTTCGGGTTATGAGCTAAATGATTTTGTTTGTGACTATCCTTCTTTCATAAAACAGACAGTTTCCACAGTCACGATACAAGCTTCTACCGAATGTGAGGTTTGTCTCCTCCCTTTGAGCAAACTTAATCAATTCCGGGAAACAGACATGGACACCCAACGATTAGGAAGGCAAATAGCCGAAACCATGTTTGCAGAAATATACCAACGACTATTAGGATTTTATTGCGATACTCCGGAACAACGTTATCATGCATTAATGAAACGATGCCCCGGTTTACAAGAAAAGCTTTCATTCAAAGAAACAACCCAGTTTCTTGGCATAACTCCCGAAACCCTCAGCAGAATACGAAAAAAGCAACTGTATAACGAAAGGTCTTGACTTTGGTCAAGGCTTTTTCACTTTATATTGCTTAATTTTGTCGTCATAAACATAAATCATAAAAGTATGGCAACTTACACTCATTATGGGAAACAAGCTGATGTATTCAAGCACCTGGTGCTTTGTGAGGTCCTTCAAATCGAAAAACCGCAGATATACATAGAAACGAATTCAGCATCCGCCATTTATCAAATGGCGCATACCCCGGAACAGCAATACGGCATTTACCATTTCCTGAAGAAAGCCCGTGAAGAAAAAACTTTGAGGGAATCTTCTTATTACAAGCTGGAAAGCACAGAAATGGCAAAAGGAAACTATTTAGGCTCTCCCGCTTTAGCTATGAATATATTGGCAGAACGAACATCCCAATATCTACTCTTTGATATAGAAAAAGATGCTTTAGAAAATATAGAATCCTATGCCAAACAAGTGAAATTAGAATCACATATCCAGACCTGTCATACGGATTCGCTCGAAGGGGTTATAAAACTACTACCCTCACTTTCCCAATCTTCCTTCCTCCATATCGATCCTTATGAAATTGATAAAAAGGGAATATCGGGAACAACCTATCTGGATGTATTAATACAAGCAACCCAAGCAGGTATGAAATGCCTATTGTGGTACGGTTTTATGACTGAAAATGACAAAATACACATTAACCAATATATAGTGAATAGACTGGAGGAAGAAAACATCAAAGAATATACCTGTATTGAGTTAATCATGAATTCAATCAGAAAAGATACGATTCCTTGTAACCCGGGTATATTGGGGAGCGGCATTTTAGCTACCAACTTATCTCAGGAAGCCAATAAAGCAATTTGGGATTATAGCGATATGTTAGTTTGCATGTACAGTGACACTAAATATAAAAGCTATGATGGGAGACTATACAGAGATAGTATAAAGTAAACATACCAACATAAAAAAAGGCTATCTATCCCAGACAGCCAATCTTTTGTTAACCTTAAATCTAATACTATGAAAAACACATTGCAAAGATACGGACTTTCAGGATATCTCCAAATTTCCAAGACTAAACGGGGACATTTATAACATGGTTTAATAGAATGAAGGAAGTTGTTAACTATTCAAATTCTTTATGTTAACAATTAACATAAAGAATTTCACTTTCTACGATCTTTTTCGCTTTCAGCCTCCATATCCTTGATTTCTCTATTCAGGAAGACAGATAAGATAGTTCTCAGAACAACTATACCACCTAAAATAGCCAGTTCATTACCTGCAATGTAAGTTATTCATTTGCTCCTGAAAAAGATGTAAATGGTGGATATTTCTTCAACCCGACAATCGATTCCAGGAAAAGCTCCATCACAACTCAATTTCAATAAAACTGGGGATTCTATTTTAAAAGAATCCCACTTGAGTGTACAAAAAGACAGTAATTATGAATAATATTCCATTTACAGAAACCTATATTTCGCCTACTTTTGCACAAACAAAGAATTTAAGGTTATAGAAAAATGGATAAACACACATTTTACAGCTATTTGATAGTAGGTATGACATTTACCTTTGGCTTGTCTGCACAAGCTCAGAACAAGGTTACTGCACCCATGAAAGACGTCAACCAAGTTATTGACAACACACTGGATAGTTTAAATAAAGCCCACACAGCAAGACCTGTAGCAGGGTCAAGTAGAAAAGGGAATAATCCCGTTTTATTTTTAGTGGGTAACTCTACTATGCGTACCGGAACCTTAGGAAATGGTAATAATGGACAATGGGGATGGGGATATTATGCCGGCGATCATTTCGATTCAAATAAAATCACTGTAGAGAATCATGCACTGGGTGGAACAAGCAGTCGTACCTTTTATAATCGTCTCTGGCCGGATGTTATTAAAGGTGTCCGGGCAGGAGATTGGGTTATTATTGAACTGGGACATAACGACAACGGGCCTTATGATAGCGGTCGTGCACGTGCCTCCATACCAGGTATCGGTAAAGACAGCCTGAATGTCACTATTCAGGAAACCGGAGTACAGGAAACCGTATACTCTTACGGAGAATATATGCGCCGTTTCGTACAGGATGTAAAAGCAAAAGGTGCCCATCCTATCCTATTCTCTCTGACTCCCCGCAATGCTTGGGAAGACAAGGATAGTACGATTATCACACGCGTCAATCACACTTTTGGTCTATGGGCCAAGCAAATAGCCGAAGAACAAAAGATTCCATTCATTGATCTGAATGATATCACTGCCCGTAAATTCGAGAAATTCGGCAAGGAAAAAGTCAAGTATATGTTCTATTTAGACCGCATTCACACCAGTGCTTTCGGAGCAAAAGTAAATGCTGAATCTGCCGCCGAAGGTATTCGGGAATATGCAGGTCTGGAACTGGCTAACTATCTGAAACCAATTGAACAAGATACAATCACTGGTTCCAGCCGAAAAGAAGGATGTCCGGTAGTATTCACCATTGGCGACAGTACAGTCAAAAACAAAGATGATGATAAAAATGGTATGTGGGGCTGGGGAAGCGTAATAGCCGAGATCTTTAATCCGAGAAAAATATCGGTAGAGAATTGTGCTATGGCAGGACGTAGTGCCCGTACTTTCTTGGACGAAGGACGTTGGGACAAAGTTTATAATGCACTCAAACCGGGAGATTTTGTATTAATCCAGTTCGGACACAATGACGGAGGAGATATCAACACAGGAAAAGCCCGCGGTGAGCTACATGGTTCAGGAAACGAAAGTAAAGTCTTCTTAATGGAGAAGACTGGAAAATACCAAGTAGTCTATACCTTTGGCTGGTATCTCCGCAAATTTATTATGGATGCTCAAGAAAAGGGGGCGATTCCCATTGTTTTAAGCCATACACCCCGCAATAAATGGAAAGACGGACAAATAGAGCGCAATACCGAGAGTTATGGAAAGTGGACACGTGAAGCGGCAGAGGCAACCGGGGCTTACTTTATAGACCTGAATAAACTATCTGCCGATAAACTCCAAAAAGTAGGCCCTGAGAAAGCCGCAGCTTTCTACAATACGGATCATACACACACTTCTTTGAAAGGAGCACAAATGAATGCCCGAAGTATTGCAGAAGGATTAAAAACTACAGATTGTCCACTGAAGAAGTTTTTGAAATAGGAGTTATATGAAAACATTGCAGGAATGATCGTACCCAAGAAAGAATATAGAAAATAAAATAGACATGGTTAATTAATCCAAAAGAATAACTGCATAAAACAAATAATCACTTCTTTTGCTCCTGTCAAAAAACAAAACTGGACTATAAATGAGCAATAAGATTGATATCAAAACTCTGAAAGCCTTGCAGCAAGGTAGCCACAAGGCTTTCGAAGAAGTTTTTATCACTTATTATGGTAAGACGAAAGCCTTTATATATGGCTACATCAAGTCGGGTCCAGATGCTGAGGAACTTACGGAAGACTTATTTGTGAACCTTTGGATAAACCGTCATTCTATTGATATTTCAAAATCATTTGATTCTTTCTTACATGCAATAGCAAGAAACTCTGCCATCAACTTCCTGAAACATAAATATGTAGAAGATGCCTATCTAAATAATATCCAAAAGCAAGAATGTAGTTCCACCTCGGAAGAAGACCTGATAGCCAAAGAACTCGGACTACTGATAGACGATACAGTAGAAAAAATGCCGGAACAAAGGAAGAAGATATACATCTTAAGCCGCAACGAAGGTTTAAGCAACGAAGAGATTGCAACACAACTGAATACTACCAAAAGAAATGTAGAAAGCCAGTTAAGTCTCGCTTTGAAGGAAATTCGAAAAACAATCTCATGCTTCTTTTGCTCACTGCTATAAGCAGTTCCCATTCGTTCTTTTAACACCTTAAAAAGAGGTTAAGAAAAAATATATTCACCTAAAACAACAAAGAATCATTTTTCTTCGTATCATTGCAGATTATTATATTTATAATTTTATGGGGAAAAGATTTTTATTTATTGCTACTTGCATAACTTCGACACTATTACTGGCGACAAGTTGTTTAGAAAAAAATGATGTGTATGTTAAAATTCCAGCAGACCAGTTCTTCGATTTTGACTTAAACCAGAAGATAAACCTGTCTGTGGACTATGGCTTCAAAGGAAAAGACTATGTTGTCTTATTCGACCTCTACGACGAAAATCCGATAATAGAAAATGAAAACGGGGAACTTATCAAAAAAGACATCTCTCCTATTTATCGTGCCGCCACAGATAAAGATGGTAAATTTTCCGGAGAGATACAAATTCAATCTGCTCTGTCGGAGGTCTGGTTATACTCAGAGTATGCCGGCACACTTTCTCCCATTCAGTTAGAAGTTACTGATAACTCTATCATGTACAATCAGGAGAAATACATTGCAAAAGCAACAACCCGAGCCTTAACACCTAACAATCATCAATATCCTGACGGCTGGCTGACCTTGGGTGACTGGAGCGCTTTCGGAACTCCGACTTATCTAACACCCGGCAGAGTACTGCCTGATGCAAAAACGTTGTATAACATAAATGAGATCTTCGTCAAATACAATGGAACTGCTATGGAGCAAAGAGATTATGGAAAAGCATTTTTCGCTCCTGGTGTTAGCTCTGAGATAAAAGTCATAAAATCTACAAAAGTCTTCTTATGTTTCATCAGCAGTTCCGCCGCCTGGAACAACAGTGTCGGCTACTTTAGTTACCCTACCGGACAGGAACCCCAAAGTGTATCGGAAGTGCAGAGAATCATTGCATTCCCCAGTGCCACGTCTATTGCCCAAAAAGGTGCGACAGGAGCATTAGTTAGTGGAGACAGGGTGCAGTTGAAATATTGGGACGGAGAAAAATTCCAGGATGAATTTCCGGCAGGAGTAACCATCGGATGGTGGTTGCAAGGAATGGGATTCAATGCAGGAAATATTATACATAAAGTAGAGGGAAGATATAATAGCTTCTCACTTCCCCACCTAAATTCGGATGGGATACAACGAAGTATTTCATTAAGAGAGCCAGACTCTGACCAACTTGTAGCTATCGGATTTGAGGATAATAATGACTATCGTTACAATGACGCCACTTTCTATCTGCAAATAGAAGAGAAGGGAGCAATAGACGAAAGCAACACACCTACAATACCGGATGTCGGAAATCCACCGAGTAACACGGAGAACTTCACTACATACTATGGTACACTGACCTTTGAAGATCTTTGGCCATGGATGGGAGACTATGACATGAATGATGTGATGGTAGACTACTCATGCAAAGTATACAAGAACACGGTTAACAATAGAGTATATAAAATTGAGAATCAATTCATTCCACGTCATAATGGTGGTACACTCCAATCAGGATTTGGCTTCCAATTGAGTAGTGTCTCATCCAGTGATGTAAGTAATATAACAATAGACGGAACCGAACAATCCCAATATATGCAGGGAGCTAATCAGGAGCCTGGACAAAGTCATCCTACTTTCTTATTATTCGATGACATCAAAGGGGTACTTGAAAAGACAATCACAATAAGTTTTGAATTGAACGATCTTGAGGAAGCAAATGTCGTACCTCCATATAATCCATTTATCTTTGTAGAATCGGACAAAGGTAGAGGAAGAGAAGTACATTTGGTAAAATATCCTCCGACAGACAAGGCTGATTTCAGTCTATTCGGTTCAGGCAGCGATGCTTCACGCCCTGATGAAGGCCTCTACTACGTAATGAACAGGCTTAAATTTCCCTTTGCTCTGAATTTGGCAAGTATTAAGGATTTCCCCACACCCGATGAAAGTGTAAGAATAGACTTAGCTTATCCCCAATTCAACGATTGGGTAAAGTCTGAGGGAAAAACTAACAAAGATTGGTATAAGCATCCTGCACAATAGAGTTAGGAAACGAATCAATCCGATAACTCATCTTGGTCAAAAGCTCTCCATATCCATATCAAGTCCGCACTTGCTCCACTCCTATACGGGGAACAAAACAGTGGAGTTGATATGGAGCTGGTGTGGAGAAGATATGGAGTTAGTAAGGTGCAGATAATTTTGTTCCTTTTCTCGGTTAATAAAGAAAGTCTACTCCCAAAAAGAAAAAAAGAAAAAAAGTTCTGTTTTCTTACTGAGCTTTTCATCTGTTAGCTGTATATATTATAAAAGGCAGCCAGATGGACAAGAATATTATCACTCGAATTATTAGGAAATACTTATCCGGACGTTTCTCTTCCGATACAGAAGAAAGGGTTCAGAAATGGATTATTAAAGATAAAAATATTGAGGAAAAAGAAAAAGCCTCACTGGAATATTGGAATGAACTGGAAGCAAAAACCGATCCGGACACTGAACTTGTACTGGACAGAGTAAATCAAAGAATTGGATATAAAGAAATCGTTCACCGACCTTTCTATCAGAAATTGGCACGTATTGCAGCCGTTCTGATTCCACTATTTATGATGACAGGAGGCTATCTATATTATACCTCCACACAAAATAAATGGATTGAAATATCAGTTGCATACGGTGACAAGAAACACTTCTTATTACCGGACAGTTCTGAAATATGGCTGAATGCGGGAACTGTAGTCAAATATCCGAAAGAGTTCTCGAAAGTACAACGCCTTGTACACCTTGATGGCGAAGCTTATTTTTCTATTCGGAAGGACACAAGTAAACCGTTTATTGTAGAAACCTCCCAACTCTCAGTTAAAGTATTAGGAACTAAATTCAACGTAAAGGCTTACGCTGATGATGAACTGGTGACCACTACCCTGACAAGTGGAAAAGTTGAAGTTATCCCTCCCACTCAAGACCCACAGATACTAAAGCCTAATGAACAGTTGACATACGATAAAAAAACATCCGCCGTCAACATTACCGAAGTCTCCCCAACCGATACAGATGGCTGGATCACGGGCAAACTGATATTTTCCGATGCACCTTTCACCGAGATCCTGCAAACATTAGAAAGACGTTATAATGTGACTATCAATCACACAATGAACATTCCTGCCTCCAAACAATATACCGTCCGATTCCTTAAAAATGAAAATCTGGAAGAAATACTGTCTGTATTAAGTGAGATGATTGGCTTCAGTTATCAGAAGCAAGGAAACAAAGTAGAACTAATCAAAAAACAATAAAAAGAAACTGCCTATGAAGAAAAAGAACCGGATTGCAGCTTGAGACCCTCAACCCGGTTCTGAAATGCTAATGCTCTATTTGAAAGTGAACTAAAATAAAGTATCAACCATACAAAGATAATGCAATTTGAGTGCAGAACTTTCATGCTTGCATGAAAAAGTTCTGCCGAAATGCAGCTTATCTTATAAAAATGTACAATAATGAACCGAATAACCATTAATAAACAAATAAATAAGATACTCCTTTTTCTATTTTTTGCCTTTCTCTCATTTAATGCCACAGCACAGAATGACAGAAAGCAAATCACCATACAGAATAAAAACATATCACTGAAAGAAGCTTTTTCCGAGGTAGAACTACAAACCGGATACAGCATAGCCTATGAGTTGTCGACCGTAGATGTAAAGAAGAAAATATCCCTGTCATTAGAAAAACAGAGTATTGACGAGGCGTTATCGCAAATCCTGAAAGACACCCGGTATTCGTACAAAATAACAGGCTACCATATCATTATCACTCCATCCGACAACGAACTACAGAAATCCACCAAGGAAAAAACAGAGAGACCGACCCAAACAGTCAGAGGAATCGTACTGGATTCCAAAACCAATGCACCCATAGAGTTTGCTACTGTAAGAATTATGAATAGCGGTTCTTTGGGCAGTACAACAGATAGTCTGGGAAGATTTCGGATAGACCATGTTCCTGTGGGACGATGCAATATACAAACCTCCTATGTAGGATATAATGCCAATATTTTCAATGAAATACCTGTAACCTCTTCCAAGGAAGTATATATGGAAATCCCATTGGATGAGAATGTTCATTCGTTGGCGGAAGTCGTCATACAACCGGAGATAAAGAAAGATAAACCCCTGAATGCAATGGCCATTACCGGCGGACGTATGATCAGTATGGAAGAGGCAGGCAGATTCGCCAATGGCTTTGATGATCCAGCACGTCTGAGTTCTGCATTTGCAGGTGTGGCAGGAGATGTAGGAACCAACGCTGTAGCTATCAGAGGAAATTCACCCCAGTTTACCCAATGGAGACTGGAAGGTGTAGAAATTCCTAATCCTACTCACTTCGCTGACCTTACCGGACTGGGTGGAGGTTTTCTTTCGGCCCTGAGTACACAGGTGATCGGTAACTCCGATTTCTACAACGGTGCGTTCCCTGCCGAATACAGCAATGCGTTATCAGGTATCTTCGACATGCAAATACGAAATGGTAACAATCAGAAGTACGAACATACATTTCAGTTGGGTATTCTGGGTATTGACATGGCATCGGAAGGTCCGATAAGCAGGAAACATGGAAGTTCCTATATCTTTAATTACCGTTTCTCTACCACTTCCTTAGCCACAGGAAATGACATAAATCTCAAATATCAGGACTTGTCATTCAAGCTGAATTTTCCTACCCGGAAGGCAGGAACTTTCTCTATTTGGGGGATCGGACTGATTGACCGCTATAAACCGGAGATTCTCGACCGTAATGAATGGGAAACACAAGGTGACCGGCAATCCGGAAATACTACTTTTGATAAAGCAGCAGGAGGAATTACTCACAAGTATCTTATCAATGCGGATACTTATATCCGCTCTTCATTAGCCGCTACTTATGCAAAAGACCATACAGAAGCTGATCAGGTGACAGAAGACGATAAACTGGTCCATGTAGGAGATATCCGGAATTCCAAATGGGATATAGTTTTCAATTCTTATCTGAACAAGAAGTTCAACTCCAGCCACATCAACCGGACAGGTATCACAATCACAGGACTTAAATACGATCTGGATTACAAGATCAGTCCCAATTTCGGTTTAGATATACCTATGGAACAGATCTCAAAAGGAAATGGGGAAAGTTGTGTGTTCTCAACATACAGCAGTTCTGTCATCAACCTAAATAATCATCTTACCACCAGTCTGGGCATCACTGCGCAGTATTTCACCCTAAATAAGAATTGGACCGTAGAACCCAGAGCAGCTCTTAAATGGACTTTCAATCCGAAACATGCCCTGGCATTGGCATACGGTCTGCATAGTCGAAGAGAAAGACTTGACTACTACTTTGTGGAACAAGAGGTCAATGGAAAAACTGAATCCAACAGATACCTGAATTTTTCAAAGGCTCATCACTTTGGGCTTACATACGACTGGAATATCAACTCATATATGCACTTAAAAGTGGAACCCTATTATCAATATTTATTCCGTATTCCCGTTGAAGAGAATTCTTCCTTTTCTATCATCAACCATCAGAGCTTCTACCTGGAAAGAATATTAAAGAATAGAGGTTCCGGAGTGAACTACGGTATAGACATCACATTAGAACAATACATGAAAAATGGTTTCTACTATATGATAACGGCTTCTCTTTTTAAATCGAGATACAAAGCCGGGGACCATATCTGGCGCAACACACGTTTAGACAAAAACTACCTCCTAAACGTACTTGCCGGAAAAGAATGGATGGTGGGACGTAATAAACAAAATGTACTAAGCCTTAACGGACGTATCTTCTTCCAAGGTGGCGACCGCTACACTCCTGTAGACGAAGAGAAAAGCCTGATAGAACATGATATCAAATTTGATGAAACCAGAGCTTACAGCAAGAAATTTGATCCTTCTCTCAATGGTGATATTTCTTTCAGTTATAGAATCAACAAAAGGAAAATATCTCATGAGTTTTCCATTAAAATGCTAAATGTAGGTATGCGCACAGGTATGCACTTTTACCAGTACAACGAAAAGACCCATAAGATAGAGAAAGAAGACGGATCGGGTATGATTCCGAATATCAGTTATAAAATTTACTTTTAGTTTATGAAAGAGAACACTTATTGCTTACATCGTTTTATAGCGAAAATATTCTATTGAAATCCTGATAAAAGCAAAGAAGATGTATCAGGAAATTCCCCGGTACCGGAATGAATTATCATCCTTTGTATGAACTAACCGTTCACGACAGACGTTATATCAATAGAACTTTAAATACCAACGATCATGGAAAAGTATCTGATTCATAGTAATGAGTTGCATTTCATCAACAAGGAACGCATTCACAGGGAAGTAGAGAAAATGGTAGAGTCATTAGACATGGCAGCAGGTTCCACCAAAGGGTTCGACCTGTATACCGTAGTAGAAAGTTATTTCACTGATATCGAAAAGCGAAGGGAAATCAATCGCTTACTACATATAGAGAAAGATGAATGCGAAGCCATAGAGGAAGAACTCGGAGTATATGAAATGTGATTTACAATAAAAAATATCACGAGTATTAACTATAATGAATAAAGGGCATAACAACAATTTGTTATGCCCTTTATTCATTTACGGTAATCAATTCCAGACTACTATCAATCCTTTGCCTGATGTACCGTCAGCTGTGGGAAAGGGAAACCAATACCCTCCTTATTGAATACAGAGTAGATGGTCTTGTTCATATCGAAATAAACTCCCCAATAATCCTCGCTTTTTACCCAGGCACGGATAATCACATTCACGCTACTGGCATCCAGTGCATGAAGGGCAACAAAAGGAGCCGGATCACTGAGAATCCGCTTATCTTCGGCAATGATACGACGGGTCGTTTCTTCCACCTTATCAAAGTTTTCGCCATACTCCACACCGATTATCCATTCTACACGACGGGTAGCTTCACGACTGTAGTTAGTCACAGTACCACTACTCAACGCACCATTCGGGATATAAATAATCTTATTATCACCGGTAGTCAGGATCGTATGGAAAATCTGAATCTCACGAACCGTACCCGTGATGCCTTGGCTTTCAATCAAGTCACCTACTTTATAAGGGCGGAGCAGCAATACAATCAGACCACCTGCAAAGTTCTGCAAGTTACCGGACAATGCCATACCGATAGCCACACCGGCGGATGCCAGCAAGGCAGCAAATGAAGTCGTTTCCACTCCCAACTTACCGATAACGGCAATAATCAATAAGATAGTCAGCAAAATGTTCACCAGACTCTTTACAAAACTCTGGATACTGGCATCCACATGTCGCTTAGCCAATAAGCGGGCCAACATTTTATTAAGGAAAGAAATCAGGAAACGTCCTATAATAAAGATCAATACAGCACCAATGATATGGCCACCCGCATTTACTCCCCAGTCTATCAACTGTTGGAGAAATACCTGCAATTTACTAAAACCGTCTTCCACAACAGTTTCAGTTGCAGGAGCCGCTGCTTGTAAAAATAATAACATAATATTTGTTCGTTTGAAGTTAATAATTATACTTTCCCAACGGGATTGAGAAACACCCACCGGTTTACAAAAGTAACAAATATTTCCGATTATCGTTCACTCGATTTGCGTGTTTCAGCGAAAACGCTTAATTTTACCCCCGATTTCAACTAAGGGGTGCCCTAATATGACGGGCTGAGATCATACCCATTGACCTGATCCGGGTAGTGCCGGCGGAGGGAAAAGAAGAAAAGTTCCCCTTTTCTGTATTAATCTTTAATAGTTAAAATTGTAATGAGAAAACATGCAATGGCGGCCTGCCTGTTGATGGCAACGCTGGGTGTCTGTGCGCAGACGCATGAAAAAGACAGCTTGCGGGTGATAAGCCTGCAGGAAGTAGAAATTATCTCTACCCGTGCCACGGGAACCACACCTGTGGCGTTTACCAATGTCAGTAAAGAACAACTTAAAAAGCAGAATTTCGGGCAAGATATCCCCTATCTGTTGTCATTTACTCCGTCAGTACTGACAACAAGCGATGCAGGTGCAGGTATCGGTTACACAAGCATCCGAGTACGCGGAACAGATGCTACACGCATCAACGTAACCACTAATGGTATACCCATGAACGATGCGGAAAGTCATTCTATCTTTTGGGTAAATACTCCCGATCTCGCCTCTTCACTTCAGGACTTGCAGATTCAACGGGGAGCGGGAACTTCCACTAATGGTGCCGGAGCGTTCGGTGCCAGTATCAATATGAAAACACAAGGCATTTTGCCCACACCGTATGCGGAGTTCTCCGGCTCTTACGGCTCATTCAATACACATAAAGAAACCGTAAAAGTAGGTACGGGGCTCATTAATGGACGCTGGGGATTCGATGCACGTTTATCTAATATCCACAGTGACGGCTACCGTGACCGCGCCAGTGCCGACCTGAAGTCTTACTTTGTACAAGGAGGATATTATGGAGACAAGACTACTATAAAATTCATCACCTTTGGGGGAAAAGAAGAAACCTATCATGCCTGGGATGGTCTGGATAAGGAAACACTGGAAAACGACCGCAAATATAATCCCAATGGCGCCATAGAAGATGATAATGGAAACGTAATCGGATTTTATGATAACCAGATAGATTATTATCGCCAGACGCATTATCAATTGTTATTGAATCAGATATTGTCTACTTCGTGGAAATTGAACATAGCGCTACACTATACAGACGGCTACGGTTATTATGAGGAATATAAGAATAAGCGTACACTGATAGAATATGGCTTGGTAACCTTTGAAACAAACGGTACTACCATAGAGAAATCAGACCTTGTACGCCGTAAACTGGTAGACAGCCGTTTCGGTGGTGGAGTATTCTCTTTCGATTATAAAGGAGACAAATTGGATGCATCCATCGGCGGTGGCCTGAATTATTACAAAAACACCCATAACGGCAAGGTGGTATGGGTGAAGAATTATTTGGGTGAACTGAATCCTGACCATGAATATTATCGTAACATCGGACGGAAAACGGATGGCAACATCTACGCTAAGATAAATTATGAAATACTGGATGGAGTTAACTTCTATGCCGATATGCAATATCGTTATCTGCGCTATAAGATAAACGGCAATAATGACAAATGGGACTGGACAGCTGATCCGGCACATCTGCAACCGCTGAATATTGACGAAGATTTCAGCTTCTTCAACCCTAAAGCCGGCATATTCTGGAAGATAAACAATAATAATAATCTTTATGCCTCTTTCAGTGTGGCAAATAAGGAACCGACACGCAATAACTATACTGATAACTTATTTGCCGCACAGCCCAAATCTGAGCGGATGTTCGATTACGAAGTGGGATATACGTTCCGTAAAGGTTGGTTCAATGCAGGCGTCAACCTGTACTACATGGATTATAAAAATCAATTGGTACTGAACGGGCAATTGAATGAAATTGGTGAAGCCGTAGCAGAGAACGTGAAGGACAGTTATCGTATGGGGATTGAACTGATGGCAGGTGCACGCATCACAAACTGGCTGCGCTGGGATGTAAACGCAACATGGAGCCGTAACCGCATCAAGAATTATACGGAATATCTAAGTGATGTGAATGAGGACTGGAAAGATATGTACAGCGAAAGCTGGGGCATCTCTCAGACAACCCGATATATCGGCACTACTCCCATCTCCTTTTCACCGGACTTTATGGCAAATAGTCTCATCTCTTTGGATTATAAAGGTTTTAATGCATCTTTGCAAACGCAATATGTCAGCAAGCAATATTTAAACAATGCTCATCAAGAGGACTGTACACTGGATGCTTATTGTGTGAGCAACCTGAATCTCGGATATACTTTCAAACTGAAAGGATTGAAATCTGTTAATGTAGGTGTGACAGTTTATAATCTGTTTGACGAAACATACGAAAGCAATGGTTATGCATCGGGAAGTGCTGTATACGAAGGCCATGGAAAGAATCAGATAAAGGACAAAGACAGTAAACTGCTCTATACTTCCAATTACGCAGCCTACTATCCTAATGCAGGTATCAATGCGCTGGCACATATTACGCTGAGTTTTTAAGATATGGAACAAACTCTTGAAATTATAGGAACCATCGTCGGTCTTGTCTACCTCTGGTTAGAATACCGGGCGAATATCTATCTTTGGATAGCGGGCATCATCATGCCTGCTATCTACATTTTCGTCTATTACGATGCCGGACTGTATGCTGATTTCGGAATAAATATCTATTATCTGGGGGCAGCCATCTACGGTTGGATGATGTGGAAATACGGCAGTTTTGTAAAACGAAAACTCCATCTACGTATCAAAGAAGGACAGCAGGAACTTCCCATTACCCGTATGCCGATAAAATATTACCTGCCCCTCGGCATTGTATTCGCCGTCACTTTTGTCGGCATTGCCTGGATACTCATTCGTTTCACCAACAGTAATGTACCCTGGCTTGATTCTTTCACCACTGCCCTCAGTATCGTAGGCATGTGGATGCTGGCACGTAAATATGTAGAACAATGGTGGGCATGGATTGTGGTGGACATTGTCAGTGCAGGGCTCTATGTTTACAAAAACCTCAATTTCACAGCAGGACTGTATGCCCTTTATACAATAATCGCTATCTTTGGCTACTTCAAATGGAAGAGGATGATGGAAAGAGTGGTAGAGTGATAAGGTAGTAAGGTGATAAAAGAAACAATGATGAAAGAAAATAATAATAAAAATTCAGTGGAACTCTGCATTCTCTGTGGTGAACCGGAAGCAGTAATCTTAGCCAATGGTGATTATCCGGCCCATCCCATACCTTTGCAGGTACTGGCAAACGCTCCTTATATCGTTTGCTGTGATGGCGGTGCAGATGCTTATATAGATTGCGGCAACGTACCTGATGTTATTATCGGTGACGGAGATTCCCTGAGTGAAGAGAGCCGCCGGAAATATAGTCATATTCTTCATTACATCTCCGACCAAGAAACCAACGACCAGACTAAAGCCGTAAACTTCCTTTTATCACAAGGTAAAAAAAACATCGCTATCGTAGGAGCCACAGGCAAACGGGAAGACCATACTTTAGGAAATATCAGCCTGCTCATTGATTATATGCGTACCGGAGCTCATGTCCGCATGCTGACCGATTATGGCATTTTCATTCCCTGCCATGATACCTGTTCTTTTCCCAGCCAGCCGGGCCAACAGATTTCAATCATAAACTTTGGCGCCCATCACCTGCGAGGTGAAGGCTTGGTATACCCTCTCAGCGACTTCACCAACTGGTGGCAAGGTACACTGAACGAAAGCACGGAAACAGAATTCACCATTCACGCAGAAGGGGAATACTTGGTAGTGATAAACTATTAGTGATTAGTGATTAGTGGGCTGCGCTATTATTCCGCATGGCACTAATCACTAATCACTAACCCCTAATCACTATTTTCTCCTCTCCGCTACCTCCACAAAGTACACGCTCAAACATATCATCCCGATAGCCACCCCCTGTTCCCAAGTAAAGCGGTCCTGCCCCACGATATAAGAAACGACAGTCGTCACAATCAGTATCAGATAGCCATACATGGCCACTACGGTTGTCTTCAGATATTTCAATCCGATGGGCATCAGCCAATAACTAAGGTAAGTAGGGAAAATAAGAATGAATGCCAGAACCACCCACGGCATCCAGTGCCAAGTTCCATGTGCTGCGTCGGCGAACAACGGCGCGTCCCAGCCCAGGATAGTAGATACCACCAGACCGGACAGCGCCGCGCCCCCAAACACATATTTCATTACGGTCACCAAGCCGATCTCTTCCAGCAATTTCTTACTCAGAATCAGATAAATGGCAAAAAATACCGAACTGAGCAGGCACAACATGTTACCTGTAAAGGCATCATGTGCCAAGTCATCGCTGCCTTGGGTCAAGATACACAGCAATGCACCACCGAAACCGAGGGAAATACCGATAATTTTCATCAGTGTAGCCCGTTCGTGCAGAAAGAGAACGGAGATAAGAAACACCCAGATGGGTTGCAGGGAATTGAATATGGCACTACTGACAGGTGTCGTCTTACTGATACCCAGCAAATAGCAGAACATAAAACCATACATGCCGAATGCCCCCAAGCAAATTAACCCGATACGCTGCCGCCGTGTGATAGGTGCTTCTTTCACAAACCATCCTGTCAGCCAGAACGCCACAGCAGCAAAAATACAACGTACCGTAACACCCGTCAATGCCCCCATCCACACGGGCAGCAGGAATTTCAGGGCATTCATATTCAATCCCGCAAATATTCGCGAGACTACCAAACTTAAATTGGCTTCCAGCTTCTTATCTTTCATTCGGATATCGCAATTTTGGTTTCAAGGCAGACAACACAGAGAAAAGAAAATTGTTCAACGTGCATGGATATTCCAAAACTATTCGTATCTTTAGGATGTTCTATGAAAAACAAAAAAGAATAGCCCTATGAAAAGTAAAGAAGAAAAAGACACACTGCGTACCGAAACGCAAGATGAACCTAAGAGCAAAGAACAAGTGCTCATATTCTCTCATCAACTGCGCCGGGAAGTTGAAACTGCCTGCTGCCAATTGGATAACCGCGAAGGACAGAATAACTTAACAATAAACAAGGAGGTAGCAGAATGGCTAAGCAAGTAATATGGTCGCTCGTCGCCAAGAAACAGTTGAAGGAAGCATTCCAGATACTAAAACTAAAGAATGGGAATAATGAGGTTGGTGAAGTGCTCTATGTACAATTACAGAACATATTACACCGTATCAGTATGAATCCGTTCATCGGACAAACAACAGAAGTAGAAAATATACGCTACATCATTCCTCACCCGGGATATACACTTTTCTATCGACATAGCCTCAAGAAGATAGAAGTTGTTGTACTATGGGACAACCGACTAAAAATGGGGGAACTGAAGGTGATCCCTAAAAAGGAATGAGATGTAAAAAAAGTAACGGATTATGATTGAACAAATTCCATCGCATGCCATGCATACCATTTTTGTGTGAACTCATCACCCAAGTTGTATTGACTGGCAACATTACGTACTGTCTCCAAATTCAAATTATCAGGTAAACGGAGAAGTGCGTTTGCAGCACAAAGGGTTTTGTATTCTTCATCAAGAATAACCCTTTTACGGAGAGACAGGTTATCATCTCCGATATAAGTCCTGTGACTTATCATGCGTTCTGACACCAGTCTGCCAATCATGACACCTTGCTCTGATATAAAATAATATGAATTATCAGGTTGCCTGACATAAAGAGTATTATTATTTTTCAAGCTAAAATACTCAAATGCATTATAATTACCAGTTTCCAGATTATAATACCTGAGGTAACGTTCTCTGTATCTCTGCATAAAATGTGGAGTATACTCCAGAACAAGAGGATTTCTATTGCTCGATAATGCAATATATCCGCAAGTTTCCTGACCTGTTATCGGAGCGTAAATAAGAAGTGCAATACCTTCATTGAGAGTAAGAAAGGCAATGGTCCAAGAATTATTCCGCTTTGTCGTAACTACCATTCTTTTAGTAAATCTTCCGATAAAGTGTTCTTGCCTGTAGCGCTTTCCACAACGATCCATAAATAAATCGATTTTGGTCTGCAATATTGAAAAATCTTTCATTGCTTCAGCATATAACTCTTCGGACGACATTGACGATACAAACATGTTTTTATCTTGTTTATGGTTAATGCGAACCAGAAATTGAATAAATGCCTTTCTTACGGGTTATGAACTAAATGATAAATAATCTTTTAGACGCGGATGACACGGATGACGCGGATCTTTTTTTATTTTTTTTATAGCGCAGCCTTTTAAATCCGCGTTATCCGCGTCATCCGCGTCTAAAAAATAATATACCGAATGG
>ERZ791903.81-NODE-81-length-148865-cov-23.369606_pt1 | contig 148865 bp, 139 predicted proteins | sample MGYA00510148_ERZ791903 | MGnify/ENA primary metagenome ERZ791903 (study PRJEB30046, sample SAMN00792080) | human gut metagenome | study: EMG produced TPA metagenomics assembly of the A metagenome-wide association study of gut microbiota in type 2... | reverse complement strand
TGAAGACAGGATGAAAAGGATAGCGGATTTATCAGGTTTAACTTACGAGCAAATTAATAAATATGCCATGTCGTTTTATAAAGAAAACAAAAAAGGAGACTTAGAGGTAGCAAGGCAATTGGGCGTGAAACTACCTAAATGGGAATCGCAATACGAAAGGCTGTATACAGATACCAAAGATTGTCTGAAAAAGTTAAGTAGAATTTATAAAATTGGTGTAATTGCAAACCAATCACTAGGAACTTCTGAGAGATTAGAAAATCTTGGAGTACGAAAATATCTTGATTTGATCATCGCATCAGCAGAAGAAGGTGTTTCAAAACCAGATAGGCGAATATTTGAAATTGCATTGGAAAGAAGCCGTTGCAGACCAGAGAATGCAGTTATGATTGGTGACCGTATTGATAATGATATTGTACCTGCAAAACAGTTGGGTATGAAAACTATATGGGTAAAACAGGGATTTGGAAGTTTGTGGAATATAACAGATGAGAGTGAAAAAGCTGATATTGAAATTAATAACTTATCTGATATATTAAAATATTTATAGGGAATGAGTCTATGAAATAAGATTCAAATTACAATTGTTCTTGCAGAACATATGATATATATGCTAGGGTACTCTTTAAGGAAAGTATCCATGACAGGGCGTTAAGCATCTGGGGGCACTTGCTTAGTACCGATGACGGCTTATGAGATCATTTCGATTTTCATTGGGATATTAGCATTGTTGATGTCCTTTGGTAGCTTGATTATAGCGTTGCTTGCCTTTCTCGATAAAGAGAAAAGCTCTTCGAGGAAGAGCAGGCGAAAATAAAAATGCCTATCCTGTCTGCCAACAGGATAGGCGGTGTCCGTAAGGACATTTTTTAGCCTAAACTCGGAGCATCCACCTTTGGAGAGGGTGCTTTCTGTTTGATTAAATATTATCATCCTATGCTTGATATTTCAAGACCCTATTTATAGATTTAAAGTTTACCAAAAATGAAAGCTGTAAAAATCTACGTTGAATTTTACAGCTTTTTGTGTATAATAGAAGTAGCAGAAACAATTTAAAATCAAAGGAAGGAGCTGAAAGAATATGGCAAATATTTTACCAGTATCTGATTTGAGAAATTATAACGAAGTCCTGAAGAACTGTCACAAAGGTGAGCCTGTATATCTTACCAAGAATGGTAGAGGACGTTTTGTGGTTATGGATTTTGAAGATTATGAACGTGATCGTGCGGAAAAGAAGCTTTTGATGAAGCTGCAGGAAGCCGAAGAAGCAGTGAAAAATGGCGAAGGATGGCTGGATTTGGATGAACTGAAGACACTTGTGGGGGAATAAGATGTTAAAATTGCGGATTAACCCGATTGTTGCAAAGGATCTGAAGAATATTCGGGATTACATTGCTGAAGACAATGAGGAATATGCGGCAAAAACCATAAAGGAAATTTACGGTAAATTTGAAAATCTTCAGATGTTTCCGGGAATGGGTTCAGATCTCTCCAAACGAGTCAGCTTTCGGGCAGACTATAAATATGCGATATGGGAAGATTATGTGATTATCTACAAGGTTGGTAACGAGTATGTAGAGATTTATCGTGTAATCAATCGGTATCAGGATATTACAAGGATTTTTGATTGAATATAATTTGGTTGTGATAAAGAATGGGAGTACTTTATTCTAAATAATTGGAAATAGTAAAGATAACATGTATTAAAGTGGGAGAATCGAAAGATGCAACAATATTTCGAAAATCGTCAATGCATTAAATTTGAAGATATACAAAATCAAAAGAAAAAATATGAAAATATCATAATAGCTAATGAAAGAATTGATGAAAAGTGGATTAGTGAAAATTTTATAATTAATAATAGTACTTTTGCTAAAGTGGGATTTCGTGGAGCAAAATTTTCAAATGATGATTTACGCTTTAATGTATTTATAGATTGCTATTTTAAAAAAGCGTATTTTGATGGAGTGAATTTTACAACATCTATCTTTATTAATTGTAATTTTGATGAAGTTACTTTAGTTAATTGTACATTTGATTATTGTAAATTTGAAGGGTGTTTTATTAAATATAATGATTTGTTACAATCTCTTTCAAAACGACCAAATATAAGATGGGAATTATGTAAGAATTTATCTTTAGAATGCTTGAAATTAGGTCACGAAGATGAATATAGAAAATATTATTTTGAAGAAAAGGAAGCAAGTGAACAATATTATTGGAAAAAATTCTGGCATAAAGGCAGTGACAAATATTATAGAAAATATAATGCAATAGATCAGTTATCTGGATTAGGTAATTACATATTAAGCAAGGCAAATAAAATACTATGGGGATATGGAGAAAAATTAACAAGACTTATATTTAATGTTATAATTGTACTTCTTGTTTTTATGTTAGGGTATTATTATGGAATAGAAGAGGTTTCAAAGGGAGTGCAAATGACATGGGGAATTGCTGGCTATATGAGTTTGAGTAATTTTTTTACCGTAACTTGTGAATATACCCCAGATGTATTCGTGTATAAAGTTTTGTCGGTAATGGAAGGTGGAATAGGAATTGTACTAATGGGCTTTTTTGTTGCTGCATTGTTTAGATATATTAATAGGAGAGGGTAGAGTTGAATAAAAGCTTATTAGATAGTATTTCTAAGGTAAAAGAAGAAAAAAATGTTGAAGAAATATATTTGTTTGGGTCAGTCGCGCGAGGAGATGAAGACGAGTATAGTGACATTGATATTTTAATTGTCATTGATGATTGCACTGAAGATGAATATATTGATTGGAAAAATATATTTTCTAATTATTTAGATATTCCGGTTTCTTGGATATCTTTATATAGACATAGCAAAATTTTAAGAATGTACGAATCTGGTTCTTATTTTTTATGGCATATAAAAAAGGAGGGGAAAATAATTTATAGTAGAAGTAATGAGATGCCTTCTTTACTTTTAACATTACCGAGATATAATAATACTGAGAATGATTTAGAAGAATATTCAGAAATATTATCAGATATAAAATGTGAATTGAATGATGAATATATATGTGTTGAATATGAGTTAGCAGTATTAGCTTCCTTAGTTAGAAATACTTGTATTGCTATTTCATATTTAGATGAACGATTGGATTTTGGAAGAAACTCGGCTGTGATGTATTGCTTTTCTAAATACAAAATAAATATTAGTTTAAAAGAATATAAGGAGTTATATCAATATCGGCTTTATCATACAAACAAAATAGAATGTGTACCAAAAGGAAAAGTAGAACAACTGAAAAAATGGATTGAAATAGAAAATGATTTATTAAAGATTGCGAAGGGAAGGTGTGAAAATTATGATAAAAAAAATATGTAAAGAATGGGATAATATTTTGACGTTAGAAAATACTTCTCCATATTTATTTAGAACAAAACTTGAAAGATCATTAAATCATACAGTCAAATATGCTAAGATGGAAAATAATAATCATTTATTAGAATTGTGCAATGGGATTATTTACAAGCTACAATACATTTCAGATCAAAGTAATCAAACATCAGATGGTTGTTTAAAGAGCTTTATTGTTTTGAAACAAGATATATTAGCTGTTAAAGCAGAACTAAATAGTTTAGCTGCGTAATGAAAGAAACGTTTTTGATAACACAATAATGATAACAAATTGATAACACCGTTCAGTACAGTCTATGGACATAGGACAGTGGAACACATAAGAAACCAAATAGAACCACAATACCAATACAAAAATGTATAGTAACAAGGATTTATTTGCGAGTTTGAATAATTTTTTTAAAAAATAAAATATAGAAGGATTTATTTTTCAATAGGAAATGAAGAAGGCTCCAGGAGATTTTAAGAGATCTTCTGGGGCCGTTTATTTATGTGTGGTATACTGGAATATATCTATATGAAAATTTGATTCAAAGCCTTATCCAAGTAAGATATGGAAAATCAGATGCTAAACATATATTGCAGAAGGAGAACATTGTAATGATAGATATATATACGGAGAGGAAAGATTCAAAAGACTGGATTTTTTACAATGACTTGTACTTCAACTTGAATACAGGCAATGAAGATATGTCACAAAAAGAAATTGATTTGATTCAACAAGTGGATGAAGCGAAGCTGACACCAGACAAGCATATAGAAACAAAATATGGCTTAGGTACGATCCGAAATTTATCATCAGGCTGCAAGACATTACTTAATATTGTGAAGCATCCCGATAAGGTGGTAAATGTTGAGGAATGTGGACCGAATGTTCTTAGAATTATTTTTACTATGGATAATATTAAGATTTTTATGTCAAGACCAACGCTTTTTGATATTCCGGATGATGCCAAAATCAGATTTAATGATTCTGATATAGTTACCGGTAGCAGAGGATATAATGCCTGGTGGAGTAAGGAGTATGAAAGGAGAGAGGCAGATGATTTATAAGAATATTAGATTCAAAGCAGCTCCATTTTTATACAATCTGGAATTTGACGATAGAATAACTCTTGTTGGCGGAAATAGCGGTACCGGTAAAACAGTGCTTTATGAAATGTTAGAAGATCTACGATTAACTAATGAATACAAAGCTATAAAATTGTTTAATTACAAATCAGATAATTTCTCAGAATCGATTGAACAGTGCAGAGATAGTTTTATTGTAGTCGATAATGCAGATAATTTGATTAATGATGAGGTCAGACGTTTTATTAATTTTGAGCCGTCGAATCAATATATGCTTTTCCTACGAAATTGCGACGGACTAAATGTATCTGATAAGAGCTTTAAGGTGTTGAAGTTTGACAATAATAGGATAACACTGGAAGAGGAGTTGTGATATGAAGTATTTATGGACAGAAGATACCGGCGCAGATGCTCATAAAAAAGGAAAGAAGTGATGAAATGATATTAAGTGTAAGTAGAAGAACGGATATTCCTAATTATTATTCGGAATGGTTCTATAATAGAATAAAAGAGGGATTTTTATATGTTCGTAATCCTATGAATGCTCATCAGATAAGTGAAATAAAAATTACTCCAGATGTTGTAGATTGCATAGTGTTTTGGACAAAGAACCCTTTGCCAATGATAAAGAGGTTAGACGAGATAAAAGAGTATAATTATTATTTTCAATTCACATTAACTGGATACGGAAATGATGTTGAGGTTAATTTGCCAAATAAAAAAACAAAGATGATTCCGGTATTTCAAGAATTATCTGAAAAAATTGGCAAGCAAAAAGTGATTTGGAGATATGATCCTATATTCTTTTCTGATAGATATACGAAAGAATATCATTTAAAGGCATTTAAAAGTATTGCTGAGGCTTTAAGTGGATATACGGAAAAATGCGTGATTAGTTTTGTTGATATATATCCTAAAAATAAAAAAAATATGGATGGATTGTCAAGTCATGAATTAAATGATGATGAACTGCGAGAATTTGCTGAGAAATTAAGTAAGATAGCTGCGGATAATAATATTAAGATTGGAAGTTGTGCAGAAAAAATAGATTTGGATGAATATGGTATAATTCATAATTGTTGCATAGATAGAGAATTAATTGAAAAAATTATCGGATGTAAACTCAATGTTGGCAAAGATAAAAATCAGCGTAAAGAATGTGGATGTGTTGAAAGCGTTGAAATAGGTACTTATAATACATGCAAAAATGGATGTGCATATTGCTATGCAAATTATAGTTCAAAAAGTGTAGAAACAAACGCTGCCCAATATGATCCTTCGTCACCTCTTCTATGTGGGCAAGTTCAAGAAGATGACAAAATAACGATTAGAAAAGTTGAGTCATTAAAAGAAACACAGCTAAGTATTTTTGATATGTGAGTTCATTGTTATAACGTATATTTTTAAGAGTATATTTGGCTCCATTTTGGCTCTAAAAATTTTAGGAGAGGTACACAAAAATGCAAAATAAGATGAATATGAAGAATAAAACACACAAATGTGTACCAAGAAACAGCCAGATAAATCTCTCCGCCCAAGAGTTTGAATAATGTACATGAGCCAAGAAATGCCGAATTTACGGCGTTTCTTGGCTCGTTTAATGTTGTGCGACAATCAAATGACAATAATTTTGTAAAATACTCCGTATGTTTTTCAATTTGTATATGTATCATTTTCTTTTGCATAAAAAAGTTTTATTTGTCGTAAATCATATATTAAATCATCATACTTATTATAATCCCTGTATAGAATATCTTTTATAATTGGTGTTAATGAAAAGATAAGTGAAAAAGTTAATAATACAAGAATTATAACTTGAACTGCCATAGTAATCATCTCATCTGTGGTAGCAGCATTGCCAATTTTTTGCGCGACAAAGGCGATTATAGGAACAATTATTGCACCTAAAGTTTTAAGGGGCATTTTTAAGGGATCTATATAATCGCATTGGATTTGTGCAAGTTTTGCTTCTTCAATTAGCATATTAAGTGAGTCAGGATTTTGAATGTCTATTCTGTAGTATTTTAATACATTAATGGTCATATTTATCCTTTTTTCGGAATAGGGGGCATAATGTTGTTGAAGCATTACTTCAAGATTTCTTTTTGTAGAATCAATTATAAAAAAGATTATAAGTGATAGAATTCCTAATCCTATTGGAATATATGAAGCCCATGTTTGTCGAAAGATTAAAAGTATACCACTAGTAATGGCACTGGCAAAAAGAATGATTACGATAATCTTGCGGTAAAGCGGTAGTTTGGTGAATGGAATTGTACTTTTGATATTCTTCAATCCAATTTTATAGCTGATAAATAAATCACAAAATCTCATATGTTTGTATAGTCCTTCCTTACTTGGTATGTTTATCAAATTATAAAATAAATTTCAATAATTCATACAAAAATGATGATAATATATTTATTATAATTGTACTAAGGAAAGTGATTATAATAGATAAGATAGGTCTTTCTTTTACAAAGTCAATAATTCTGTAAAAAAGTGCTTTTTTAAATGATTTAAATTCCTTGTTTAGGAGTGGGACGAATTCTTTATCTACTGCAGTTGATTCGATTTTAGCAATACAAGAAGGACATAAACTAGGTACACCATATTTTATAGCGATATCTTTTTTTAATCCACACATATCAAATAGACAGTTTCTTGTATCATCATGTAGAAAATAATCTTCATTAACTTTATGCAAAGTAGCAATTTGAACTATTTCATTTAAAATGATGCCATGTATATAGTTGAAGATATCAATATTTTGTTCATCAAATATTGTTTCTACTTGGTAGAAAGAACATAAAACCGTTTTTGAATCAAATTCTGATAAATCTCTGGTGAAATAATTGTATTCAATAGGATTATCGATAAAGCATAAGCAGAGCTCGACATTGCTATTATCAATATTGCTTGATGTAAGAAGTTGATTTATGCAATTATCAGAATAACCCCATTCATGGTCGCAGGGGGGAAGTTGTTTAATTACTATACAGTTTGTAACTTCAAATAATTTGCTTGAATAATTTTGTAGTTTTTCTATTTTATCGAGATAACGCTGATAACCAAGTAAACAAATTTGAATTTTAAACTTTTTCATTCGATAAGTACTCCTTTGTATATTTATAGTTCGGTGCTAATATTTGATGTAACTATTTACTCCTTCTTCGGTTTCCTCTTTCTCTTCACATATGGGAAATCCGGAAACAAGTCTTTTAGTAACTCAGCAGTTTCTGCTGCCTTTTCATCCTCATTCAGATTCTGAACCAGTAGTTGGTCGTCATCATCAAGATTCAACGAAACAGTATATTCCTTATCCGACTCTATTGGATTCATTGGAAACTTTATCTCTTTGAGATAATATTCTGTTTCGGTTATTTCGCCATTCTTCAGTTTATCTCGTAGGCGTGCCCAATACTCAACCATCTTCTTGAAGTTATCAAGGTCTTCCTGTGGGCGGGGACCAGCACTTGGAAGCCGTTCTTCAAATTTGAAGCATACTTCGCCATCTTTTATAGTGGGGCGTAATCCGTATGCCCATTCTATATTAAACAGCACATGGAGTGCACTGAAGATATTGGCAACATCCGGGTCTGATAATGCATAGAAACTGACACCTAGATTGTTGGCGATATTGAGTAAAGTCGTTTCGTCCGGATATCGGTTTCCAAGCTCGTAATTTCGGATTGTAGATTCGTTTAGTCCGCACTTATCTGCCAATTCCTTTTGCGTCATTTCCGCTGCAATTCTGAAATTCCTAATTAAAAAGCCTACCCGGCTGGTGAATTTTTCGCCCATTTTAACTGCTCCTTATAAGTGTACTGAGTGTTGTAGCATGCACGAAAACATGAGGTACAAATCATGCACTTACATAGATTATAACATCAACAGTACAAAAGTGAAATGTTTTTTGCTACAAGCATTGACAGTACAAAAATGAACTGTTAATCTAAAACACATCAAAACCGTTCAGAAATGAACTGAATAATAAAATAAAAGAGAGGAGAAATTTGCTTATGGAGAACAAACGATTTTTAACAGCGCAGGATGTTATGGAAATGCTGGACGTATCACTATCCTATGCGTATAAGCTGATACAGCGGCTGAATGCAGAACTTGAGTCGGAAGGGTTTGTGACAATAAAAGAGCGTGTAAGCACGCAGTATTTTATGGAACGAATCTACGGACTGTCCACAGATAAGGAGGTTGGATAGATGGCGGTTATCAAGAACAAAAAGACCGGAATGTGGGAGGTTAGGACCTATTATAAGGATTGGACCGGAGAAAGGAAGCAGAAGACCAAGAGGGGCTTTGCGAAGAAAAGCGAAGCCCTCGAATGGGAACGAAACTTCAAACTGAAAGAGAATCAGAGTATCAGTATGAGCTTTCAAAGCTTTGTGGATATTTATTTGACGGATTTGGAGCCGAGAATAAAACGAAATACGTTCCTGACAAAAAAGCACATTATTGAGACCAAGATTCTGCCATATTTCGGAAAAATGAAGCTGGATGATATTCGTACTTCGGATGTCATCCAGTGGCAAAATGAGATTATGAAACTGAAAAAGGATAATGGGAAGTTGTTCTCCCAAACTTATCTGAAAACGATTCACAATCAGCTCAGTGCCATATTAAACTATGCAGTCAATATGTATGGACTAAAGGATAATGTGGCACGAAAAGCCGGAACTATGGGGAAGGAAGAAAATAAGGAAATGGAGTTCTGGACACAGGAGGAATTTCAGAAATTTTTGGAGTGTGTGGCAGATAAGCCGATTTCGTATTATGCATTTGAAATACTTTACTGGACGGGAATACGAGAGGGAGAATTGCTTGCCCTGACACCGGAGTGGGTAGTTCAGCTGCTGAGGTTGCAACGTGGGTGTTGAAGGATTATGTAAAAATGTTCCAGCTTCGTAATCCGCAGTTATATATGATAGGCGCTTATATTCATCTGGATGAGGAAACACCGCATTTGCATCTGAATTTTGTTCCATGGGTATCCGGCTGTAAGAGAGGACTGGAAACAAAGACGAGCCTTAAGGCAGCACTTGCTACCAGAGGATTTGCAAGCGAGGGTAAAGGGAACACCGAATGGAAGCAGTGGGCAGAGGCGGAGAAAGATGATATTGCTCTTATCATGCGTCGATACGGAATTGACTGGAAGAAGAAAAACATGCACAATCCGCATTTATCCGTATTGGATTATAAGAAGCAGGAGCGGGTGAAGGAAGTGGCTGCTCTTGAGGAAAAACTGGAGGGTGCACAGGTTGTTCTTAAATTGAAAGAGGAAAGAATAGAATCTCTGGAAAAGGAAATAGAGGATAAGCATGTCAGTATTCGAAAAGAACAATCCGAAGCGCAAAAGATGCTGGATGATACCAAGGCTGAAACTCGGAAATTGCAGTTCGAGGGAACAGATTTACGTCTGAAGAATTCAGAATTACGGTTGGAGTATTCTGAAAATGTAGATAAGCTTACCGATATACGGAAAGAAATTGAGGAGGATCAAAAGGAGGCTGACAAGTGGATGATGATATCCGACACCGCAAAATGGCAGACGTAACAGATACAGATTAAACTGGAGGAGGCGGAAAGGCTTAAGAAGGAACTGCTTGGTGCGGTCGATGGAGATGATTATCTGAAGGAACAGGTGATAGAACTGAGATACCAGAACCAAATCTTGCGGGAGGAAAATCGTAGCCTAAAGGACAAGCTGGAAAAGGAATATGAGTTTATGAAACAGTTTGTGATTGGCAGAATTAATCTGCTGGAGAAGTTTATGGAGTGTATCGGAGAGAAAGTTAAGGATGTTGGAGAGGAAGGTGAAAAGCAAAGAGCCGTTATTGTGAAAATAGCGGCTCCTACTATTTAATGGTATTTAAGAATTCGTGTTCTAATTGGTTTGATAATTCTATTAAATTAACAGTATCACATAAACATTCACGTTGTTCTTGATTATCAATAATTGAATCGATTATTGGGTCGTTATGTAAAAAGTTTGACAACGACAATTTGTATTTTATTTGGACTTCTTGTTCATAAAATGCGATTCTTATAATGGGATTAAGTTTTGCAATTTGTGCAAGTGCATCGTCGTGTGTTGCAAATGCCTGTAGTATAATTGTATTATATTTATGGGATTGTACCGACATTTCCGTTGGGATATCCCATAAATGAAAAAGATCCCAAGCCATACCTTCGATTTTTTTAAGTTTATCTTTGGCTCCAGGCTGTATTTTTTGAAAAAAATCAGACACGCAATTATATGATTTTTCAAAATACCAATATGCAAGTAATAGACCAGATTCCAAGTAGATGCCGAGAGTAGTATTAATAAAATCTACCAGTTCGATAAGCTTGTTTCTTGGGCTTTTTTTGCTACAAAATTCAATAATATATACTTTTAATAAAAAGCAATATATGCTACGAACTCTTTTTTCATCATTTTTTTCGTAGAAACGAGAGTATTTCATTTGAGACCAAGCATCATCTGCATGATTGTAGGCAATAATATCTGGAGAACAGGGGAGAGAATAAAGTTGTTGTAAAGATAAATTGGAAAAACTAAAGAAACTTAACAAACATTCATACGCACGTGCCTCATTTTTCATACCAGATGAATTTAAACTATCTTCGAGCAAATATGGAGATATATTTAAATCCAAATCATTTTCCTTTATGTATATAAGAAAGTTAAAAAAATCTGGATCTATTGGTTTGCTTTTTAATATACGAGGTAACATAGATGCGATATTGGAATCTATATTAACTGAATATGCGGTTTTAATAGCGGATATATTCTTTTTATCCAATAGCATAGAAGTTGTTATAATGGCTGTGTTGGCATAATTTCCTAAATTAACTATGCTATATTTTGAAAGACTGTAATCATGGATGATATGTCGGAAATTAGTTGTTTGGTTTCCGTCAAACAATAAAAAAGTTATTTTTTTAGCTGGTTCATAGTTTTTGAACTTTTCTAAACAGAATATAGGATTTTTTGCATGAAGGACTTCAGCGATTATCTGTTGTATCTCTTTAGGCCACATATACATAGTAGGTCACCTCGCAGTATCTATATTAATATGAAACAGTTATAAACCAAGAAAATCCAAAGGAATTTCGTTGTAAAAATAGTGACATCCCATATTCACTATGTAATCCAAGGTATCACGATAGCGTTCGTCCAAAAACCAATCGTTAAATATATAAATGAATTCAACATCAAAATGCAAAGGGTTGAAAAGCTTTTGATATTCTAGCTTTTTGAAATGACAACCAGGAAGTTTTTCGTCAACAGAACCAGCACAATTTTGAAATTTTTTCTCAATTATGTAGACTATATTGTTTGCAAAATTAATAAAAGCTTCGTCAGGTCTCCACTCTTTGGAGTTATAATCATAATAATTAATTCCTCGTGGATTAAGGAAATATGTATATAATTTTTTTTGTGGAACAGACATACCGATTTGCTGTGTGCCGCGATAAACAGTATGATTAATAACATCATAACCAGCATTACACAATGCATCATCTAAAGATGTGGTTTGTTCGAAGTGTAGTCCGTTTTGATTTGTGCGAGCTCCACCACCATGGATATTAGGGTTTCTTGGCATAAGCTATACCTCCTTAAAAAATTCGCTGATCTCAACACCAAGTGCATTTGCAATCTGGTTAAGCACCGAGATAGAAAGACTCTTATCACAGCCGGCGGCCTCGATTTTTGATAGATAGCTGATGCTGATTTTTGCTCGCTCTGCAAGTTGTACTTGTGTTAATTTGGCTTGTTCTCTGTAATGTTTTATATTTGCACCGATAACGCGATATAGGTCTGTATCGTTTTTGAAATGCATACCAGTACCTCTTTCACTATTTGTGAATATTATCGCATGAAATACAGTTTAAACAAATTCACTTATAGTGAAAGAAAATTGCTATGGATTTTCCAGAAAAATTGAGTTACAATAAATAAATCAAAATAAAAGAAGGAGGTATGTCTTATAAGTTTACAACCAAATAATTTTAGGCTTGAACCAACAACAGTCTGGTCCTTTCCGGACAGAGGAAGTTGGGCAACGCATTCAGGAAAGTATAGAGGTAATTGGTCTCCGTATGTACCAAGAAATCTGATACTTAGCTATTCAAAGCCGGGAGACTGGATCTTAGATCAATTTATGGGTAGTGGAACAACCTTAGTTGAGGCAAAGCTACTCAATCGTCATGCGGTAGGTGTTGACATCAATCCGCAATCCGTTTCAATATCTGAAACAAATTTACAATTCCAATATGAATCCAATTCAAAAATATTTACACGAAATGGGAATGCCACAGATTTGCATTTTATCAAAGATAGTCGAATTGACTTTATCTGTACGCATCCACCATATGCAAATATCATTAAATACAGTAAAGGGATAGAAGGGGATATCTCATTGCTTGCTGTTGATGATTTTTTGTCTGAAATGAAAAAGGTAGCAGAGGAATCATTTCGAGTTCTGAAAAAAGGCAAAATGTGTGCTGTTATGATTGGGGATGTAAGAAAATATGGAAAAGTAATTCCTTTAGGATTTCGTATGATGGAATGCTTTTTGCAGGCTGGATTTATGAATAAAGAGATTATTATTAAAGAGCAGCATAATTGTTGTTCCACTGAGTATTGGGAGACAAAAAATAATAATTTTTTACTTCTGGCACACGAGTACATATTTGTTTTTCAGAAGTAAGGCAATTCACAAAGAGTGAAAGTTTTGGTTGTTATTTTGTATGTTTGCAAGTATAATGGATATGTAGAAGGTTGCCCGTTATGGACATAGAGAAGAGGAATCAAAATGAGTAATTCAAGTATCGCTCCTTTTGTGAAATGGGCTGGCGGTAAGCGTCAGTTAATTCCACAAATAAAGGAAAGAATGCCTGAAAAGTACAATGATTATTATGAGCCATTTGTAGGTGGCGGTGCAGTTGCATTTGAATTGCTGCCTACAAATGCTCTGATAAATGATATCAACAAGGCGTTAATAAATGCGTATAAGCAGATATGTAATGCACCGGAAGCATTTTTAAAGGCTGTAAATAAGCTTGATAAAGAAATGTGGGAAGATGGCAAGAAATACTATTATTCTCTGCGGGAGTATTACAATGATAAGCTGATGAAAGCAGAATATGATGTGGAGTTGGCTGCGTTGTTTGTATTTATCAATAAGCATTGTTTTAATGGTTTGTACCGGGTAAATGGTAAAGGATTATTTAATGTTCCGTATAACAATAGTCGCAGGGCTTCTGTTGATGAAAGTGCTATTATGGAGATTTCGAAATATCTTCAGGGGGTAACTATCATCGATGGAGATTTCGAAGAAGCGTGCAAGGATGCAAAGAAGGGAGATTTTGTATTTATAGACAGCCCATATGCTCCACTGAATCCTACTTCTTTTGAGTCATACACAAAAGAAGGATTTGATATAGAAAGTCACAAGCGATTAGCAAATCTTTTCGTTGAATTGACAGCCAGAGGTTGCTACTGTATGCTCACAAACCATAATACGGACTTGATAAATGAGTTATATGGTAATAAGGGCTACAGAATAGATGTGGTAAGCGTAAAGCGTATGATTAATTCAGATGCATCGAATAGAGTTGGTGAAGAAGTGATTATATGCAATTATTAAGGAGATAAAGCAATGGGATATTTTGATGAACAACAAAGAATAGTTGATTATGTCACTTGCGATGGTATGATAATAGAATTAACACAAAATAAGGATAATCTGAAAAGTAATTATCAGGTATTAGAGACTTATGCAGATTCTTCTCAATTGGCAATAAAATATCCTGGATATAAGACAACTAGAGCTAAATGTGATTATTGTGTATATTTAGTAGACGAAGATGGTGAACATCCTATTTCTCATGTTGAGATTATGACTGATCTATATAATAAAACTACTATGCAAAATTATAAGCATATGAAACAGTATATTGAGGATGTTGCGACAATAGGTCGTGATATTAATATAGATATATCTTTACTCTCGGCATTTGAATATGGTTTTTCATTTGAAGTGTTGACCGATTTGATGTTTTATATTGCAATTCAAGAAGATATCAATTATCCAGAGGAACGTTTCCAAGGAAGAAAAATGTGTTTTTATAGGTATCTTGAAGCAATATACTGTAAAGTACATACTAATCATCAAATAGAAGAAGCGATAAATAAAGCTGTTGCGTATGGATATATACCTAGAAATTGGAATGATGTAGGAGAATTGTATAATATCGTTTCAAGAATAAAACGTTAATTATAGAGAGGCGAAATATATATGAATCAAGTTTGGGGTTCAAAGGTGCCATTATATTTCGAGACAGAAGAATCACAGTTGATATTAGGTGATTCTTTTAAAATTCTAACAAAGATGAAACCGGAATCTGTTGATATGATATTTGCGGATCCACCCTACTTTTTGAGTAATGACGGCATTACCTGTCAGGGTGGTAAGATGGTTTCGGTAAATAAAGGCTCATGGGATAAGCTTTCAGAAAGTGGAACCAGCGTCGAAGAGAAACATAAGTTTAACAGAAAGTGGATTAGGTTATGTAAGAAAGTACTCAAGCCGAATGGCACAATATGGATATCAGGAACATTACACAATATTTATTCGATTGGTATGGCATTGGAGCAAGAAGGCTTCAAGATAATAAACAACATAACATGGCAGAAAACAAATCCACCACCAAACTTAGCATGTCGATGCTTCACACATTCTACGGAAACCATTTTATGGGCAAAGAAGAATGATAAGAAGTCTCGGCATTTTTTTGATTATCAGAAGATGAAAAAAATGAATGGTGGAAAGCAGATGAAGGATGTGTGGACTGGAGCTTTGACGAAACCATCAGAAAAGACAGAAGGTAAGCATCCGACACAGAAGCCAGAATATCTGCTTGAGAAAATAGTGTTGGCATCTACGGAAAAAGGACAAGTTATTTTAGATCCTTTCTGTGGATCCGGAACTACTGGAGTAGAGGCAGTGCGATTTGGGCGGAAGTTTGTTGGAATAGATGTAAGCGAAGAATACTTGGAGATATCCAAAAGGAGATTGGAGAAGGTAAAAATAGATGCGAAAGAACATTGAGATATCTGATGAAAAGATAAATGAATTTTTAGAACAGTTTTATAGCTATTTTGAAAGTGGATATGCATTTGAAGAATTTTTGAAAGTGTATCTTGAAAAGATTGGTCTTGATGAAGTTGTTGTTACACAGCGTTCCTCGGATGGAGGAATTGACTTGGAGGCTGTAAGATATGGCGTTGGTGGATTTGCTGGGGCAGACGCTGTTGATTATTTTGTTCAAGCAAAGAGAAATAAACCGGGAACGACAATTCCAATAGAAAAAGTGAGAGCACTTAGAGGTGTGATGCCTTCGGGAAGTAAAGGTATATTTATTACGACTGCAAGTTATTCGAAGAAGACGGAAGAATTTGTGGATGCAGACCCATCACGTCCGATAATTCTTATAGATGGAAAATCTCTTGTTGAAAGCTGTATTGATAACGAGATTGGTTTTGTATTTACACCAGTATTCAGTAAAAATGCCATGGATGCATTGAAGGATGAATGTGATGATTTAGTAAAAGAAGATGGAACAGTAGTAGAAGAGAACGAGGGTGTTAAGCTGGTCGTAGATAAGCAGATTTCTGCTAATGACATTCGAGCAAGAATACTAAGATTACCGAAAGCGGTTTCTAATTTGTTACCATATGATGCACATAAAGTTAAAGTGATATTTAATGGAATGGCACCTAAAGAATTAACAATAGCTAAGAATAGAGGATACCTTGCAGGCGTAACAGATTTGTATAAGGAATCCGGATTAATTGCTGAAGATGGTTCGTACAATCCGTGTAAGGCGATATGGAAATTCTCAGAGGATAAAATAGACATTATTATAAAGGAGCACTGATAGATGAGAGATTTTGATGAATGGCTTAGTAAATTTCGTGCCAGTATTTCTAGCTACGATTATTATATAGATTTTGAGAAGGTTGTTAAAAATGTTGAGGAAATCAAGGTAGAATTGAATATTCTGAATACACTCATTGGTTCGAAAAATATTGAAGAGGATTTTGAAAAGATAATGACAAAGTATCCGGAAACATTACAGTGCATTCCGTTACTTCTTGCAGTACGAGGATATGAAATATATGCACAGGATGAAGATGGTGCATTTTTGTATAACTTCAAGAAGATGAATTACAGTGTGGAGCAGTATAAGATCTTCATGCGTAAGACAGGGCTGTTTGATATGATTGCAAATCATTTGGTGAATAACCTCGTAGATTATGCTTTGGGTATTGAAACAGGATTGGATTCTAATGGGCGTAAGAACCGGGGCGGTCATCAGATGGAAGACTTGGTTGAGAAATACATAGTGGCAGCAGGTTTTAAGAAGGATGTAAACTATTTCAAAGAAATGTACTTAAGGGATATTGAAGAAAAATGGGACATTGACTTATCAGCACTTTCTAATCAGGGTAAAGCTGCTAAGAGATTCGATTTTGTAATCAAAACGGATAAGATGATTTATGTTATTGAGACAAACTTCTATGGTGGTGGTGGTTCAAAACTCAATGAAACTGCAAGGAGTTATAAAATGCTTTCGCAGGAGGCAGATACCATAGATGGATTTACATTCGTCTGGTTTACGGATGGAATAGGTTGGAAAAGTGCGAGAGGTAATTTGAGGGAAACATTTGAGGTCTTGGATACGATTTATAGTATTGATGATATGGAGAATGGGATAATGTTAGAATTATTTTTGTGATAGAAGGGATGGACATATGAAATATTATTATGATGTAGTACTTTCTTTTGCTGGTGAAGATAGGGAATATGTGGAAGAATGTGCGGATATATTGACAGCACTTGGAATTAAGGTCTTTTATGACTCGTATGAGCAAGATGTATTATGGGGAAAAGATTTATATACTTTTCTCGCAGATATATATTCTAATAAAGCGAGATATGCAATTGTTTTTATATCGCAGCACTATGTTAAGAAATGTTGGACTAAGCATGAGTTTAAATTTATTAATGAAAGAATGTTTAATAGTGAAACGGAGTATCTGTTGCCTGTTTTTTTAGATGATACAAAGTTGTGTGGTATTCTGGAAACGCAGGGATACTTGACCAATAAAACACCTTATGAAGTAGCTGTCATGTTCGCAAAAAAGATAAATAAGGATATTGATGTAGAGTTAATGAAGAGTGAATTGCAACAGAGTCTTCCAACATACGAGATTACAGTTAGGGGGAGAAATGTTCGGTTTTATAGTGCAGTGGAAGAATTTGATGCAGAGTATCCGCTTTCGTTTTTAATGGAATTGTATAAATTAGATATGTTGTATGATTTATTTATTTTACCAGCGCTTGTGCCGAATTAACATAAAATTAACATAAAATTTATTTGCATATCTTGACAGAACTTGATAAAAGAGATATATTGAAGGTGTCTGTTTAAAGTGTAGCTTTTACGCTTTATAACATTCTATTATCTGCTGAATTAAGATATAGATAGTGACACATTGAAATGATACATATGTGCCTTCTATTTCGCTACCTTTCAGCAGGAGCGAATTTTTTATTTTAAGGAGGTATGAGTTATGAAAGAACTCACAATTACAATTCCAGTAAAATCTTTTAAAAAGTTTGACAATCCATATGATTCAAAAGCTATGGCTGCAAAGTATCAGTTCTTTGTTAATGTTGCAGATATTCCTTCTGAATGGTTGGAGTGGTTGTCGGTTAACCCAAGAGAACAGAAACTTACTACAGATGTTGCTAGAGATATTGCAAAATCATTACGTAGTAGTAAAAAGAATTTTCATGTGTTAAATAGAGGAATTTTACTCTCGGCAGAAGAGGTAACTTTTGATAACAAAGAAAAGATGGCTACAATTAAGTTTCTTAATCCCAATATGCATGGTATTGTAGATGGTGGACATACATATCGTCAAATATTAAAATATCAGGAAGAGATAAATCCAATATATGAAAAATATGTGCAAGTAGAGGTAATTACTAGTTTTGACAGTATAGAAGAACTAGCAGAAGCAAGAAATAATTCTGTGGCAGTTGATGATAAATCTATAGAGGAATTAAGAGGTACTTTTGACCCCATCAAAAGAATTATTGAAAATCAAAGGATTCAGGGTGAAAAATATTTTGATAGAATTTCGTTTAGACAAAACGAATTCTGGGGAAATAAGGATGTTAATAATATTATAGATGTTAGAGAAATTATATCTATAATTAATATGTTTAACCCTATATTGTACGATCCGATGACGCCTATTCATCCTATTCAGTCATATACAGGTAAGGCAGCAAGTTTGAATAAATTTTTAAAAATGTCTCCTTTAGGAGTTAAAGAAGAAGACCCGGAGTATAGAAATGCAGTAATTGAGAAATTGACGAAAATTATTCCAGATATTTTTAAACTTTGGGATGATATAGAGGTTAATTTTGCTAAAGTATCTAAGGAACTTAATAGAAGGTATGGAAGCAAGCCGTATTCAAATTATGGTAAAGATAATGTGAAAAAAATTTCTATGTTTTCGAATGTTGAGATGGATTATACCGTACCAAAAGGAATTATGTATCCAGTTGTTGGAGCATTCAGAGCGTTAGTTTGCGAAAGGGATGGGCAGTATGATTGGACTATTTCTCCGTTTAATGTATGGGATGAGAAAAAGGAGCAGATTGTCACATCGGTTTTGGAAAGTTCGGCACAATTTGGGAATAGTCCTGATAAACTTGGAAAGTCAACATTATTATGGGATTCATTATATAATATGATACTAATCTATAGGATAACAAATGAAATGAAAAATAGGTAGGCTATGATAATGTTCTTTTGTGAAGTAGGAGCGGGAGTGAAATACTTACAACAAAATGACAATACAATCCCTAGAAAATCTACGCAATATGTAGAAACCATATAAAACTCCTTGATTCCTGCCTTAAAAATCAACGAAAAACACCACATAACAACTTTACAAAGAGGAGTTTGAGTAGTAGCCACAAGTCTTGGAACCCACTAAATAAGCGGCTTCCGGGACTTTTTGTTTTGCTCTGCTACTATTTTGCTACGTAAACGCTGCATTGTGAGTGCCTTTAAAATCAGTATTCATCTGTAATAAAATGTCTGTAGCAAATTCGTGTTTTTCGTAACGAATTTTGCGAAATTTCCAACATGAGGCAGATATTTTGAGCAGACGAAAAATTGAACAGGCGAAACTACAATACTGGGCAGGTATGATTCGTGATTGTCAGCATTCAGGTCTTAAGACAAAAGAATGGCTTGCAAACCACGGAATAAGTAAGGATACTTATTACTACTGGTACAAGAAAGTTCAAACCGTTTGTGTAGAGGCTATGGAAATGCCAGACACGCTTTCAATGCCTGAGTTTATGTCATTACCAGTTCCGGCAGAGCCAGCTAATGTGCCGGTTGAGTCGGCTATTAGATCCTATGCAGTAGTTACAATGCACATAGGTAAAGCGGGGATTGAAGCAGAGTGGGATAAACTTTTGGACTAACAGTCCAATGCAATTATAGTTCCTATAGGATATCATATAATCAAAAGAAGAGGATTGGTGTATATCTTATGGGAACTAATTTTTATTTGATGAGTAGAAATAAAAAGCTAATGCGAGAGTATTTTGCTGTTGAAACAGAATATACAATCAAGGATATCGAATATGAAATTGTAGATGAGCCATATTTAGGGTATAAGGTACATCTTTGTAAACTGAGTGCAGGTTGGCGACCACTATTTCAAAGACATAAGACTATCAGTACATTTAAGGAAGTGGAAGAATTTTGCCTGAAAAATAAGAGCATGGTAAGTATCTATGATGAATATGGCAGGAGATACACATGGAAACAATATTTCAAAAAAGTGTACAATCATAGTCAGCGTAAGGCAGAGCCAAGGAAATGGATATATGATATTGATCCTATTTTTCCAGATAATGGTCCTAGATTACATATGGCATCATGTACAGAGCAGGAAGCGGAAATATATATGCCATTCTGTCATAGAGAATACAACGAGAAGGAAAAATTGGCGAAGGAACGTTTTCATGTGCATGAAAGAATATGGAGTGATGAGAAGAGTTGGGAAGATCCAGATTATCCATTCGATTGGACTGAGGGTGAATTTTGCTAAAGGAGTTGACAACATATGTATGAACATATTGATATGAAGAAAACAGGCATCTTATTAAAATATAGAATTGAAAAAGCAGGTTATACAGTAAAGGATATACAGAAAATATTGCAGTTATCATGTCCACAGCCGATATATCGCTGGTTTAAGGGAATGATTCTGCCATCTGTTGATCATCTTTATGTATTGAGCAGGTTGCTGAAGGTACATATGGAAGATTTGCTTGTGCCCCAATGTGAAAGTATCAGAGAGGTGGAAATGTGTGTATGTACATCAAGATATAAAAGATTGTTTGAGTACTGGAAACATTTATGTATAAACAAATGTGCGTAATATCAGGAAAGATGGATAATATGGAACAAGCTGTGAATGATGAATTTAAGAAAATAGTATGCATGATAACAGAACTTGATGAGCTAGCATATGCTACATATAAGCCGATAGTCGAAGAAATATGTGCAAGAACAGCATCTGAATCAGAAGTAGAACATTTGCTGGATTATATGGTTGGAATGTGTAACAGTGACAGGATGTTAGAACTATTCAAGCGTATATGTAGAAAGTATATATATTTATATCCGGAAATGGTTACATCTGAAATATATACATATAAAGATATGTATGAAGAGGCAGAAAATGATTTAACATGTGCAAATTTTGCACATGTTAATGATGATTGATATATATACAATAACAGAAGTTATTTGCTTAGGGTATTCTGAATGATATGTATAATCGGGATATAAAAGCAGCATGTGCAAAAAATGCACATACTGGTATTATGATAAAAATGTTACAGCTGAGGTAATGAAAAATGGGTAGACGATTATCGTTACATATTTTACTTCCTATAGAAGGCTATGAGGAAGATAAAGTATATGACAGTGAAGAAATCGCACTTAGAATGGCGTATTCGGAGCAAGAGCCAGACAACGTATATTATAGGAAATTGAAAGAAAAATCTGTTTATGCATCGTTTGATGATATTGTTAGATTTGCATGTGGAAAATATTCATTGGGGGAAATACATAATTTCTCCATGTATACAGATCATTGGGGTAATAGTGTAATTCAATATGAAGAAAATAAATATGTTGTTAAAGAAGCAGAAATAAAGCAGCTTGAGAGAGAGCATATTACCGAATCGGTGTATTGCAATGAATATAGATATTGTAGCCTGAGCTGGTTTTATAGTAGCATTGGGTATGAATTAGTACCGAATGATATTGCAATTGTAGATGAAGAACTGATAAAAAAAGCAGCATCTTTAATTGGCTATGAATCTGACAATGATTTTGCAAACGGTCTTGCTGATGTTATTGAAAATAGTTCAGGTGGAGAAGATAAATTTATAGCATCACTTGTATTGGCAAAGGAGATAGCGAGAACATTGGGTGGAAGAGCGGTTATTATTTTTGATTGATAAAAAATGTTTGAGAAATTATGGTACTACCCATTAGTACCACAAAACTTTTTATTGCAGAAACATTATCCGGAGATTATAATTTCCATAGGTGGACTTGCAAACCATCAGATGATTATTCTCTGAATAGTAAACAAACCTGCAAGCCACCGAAACTACACACAATAATGAAAAAATGCAATGGTACTGGATTGGTACTAAAAATATGTGAAACGAAAAATAATGAGTGAAAAAGATGTGGATTATCAATACAATACAGTATAGATAAATGCATTAAAACAACCAGAATCAAACCAAACTTTGCGAGTTTGAATAACGGACAAAAATGCCGAAAGCTTGTATTTATACAGGTTTCCGGCATTTGTTTTATCGAATGGCTCTAGTTTGGCTTTATTTGTAGGGAGAGTAATGTATAATTATTATAGAGCAGATGCAGACGGCCATATCAGAGAACATAGAATAATTATTGGAGCAATGTGAAATAAATAAAGCCATTATTATAATAATGGAAAAGGATATGTTGCAGTAGTCCTTATGTTTAAAGTGACCGAAAATATATGTAAATCTATAATCGGAGATTATGATTGGTCACAAACCACGATTCCGGAATAAAATTCAACCTTTACCAGATAGAGTTTCCGGAAAATGCTCATGCCCCCATAGGCAGATTGACTGTAAAACAGGCATGAGAGATTTCCCTTTTTCTGAAAGATAGTATTCCACTTTAGGTGGTACGCCAGGATATTCATGTCGGATAATCAAGGCATCCGCTTCCGATTCCTTTAACTTGTTGGACAGCATTTTGTGGGTCACATTTCCAAGTGCTTTTTTGATTTCACTGTACCGCATAATATCCTCAGACAGAAACAAGTGCCTGCACCAATTTTATCAAACGGAATGACAACAAGAGATAAAGCACCATAGCAAGGACAGGCGGAACCGTTATTTCAGTATTGGTTTATATGCCATGGACAATCCTGCAAGGCGGATTAGAGGAATGTGGTTGGAGCAAGAAGCAGAAAATGATAACAGGAATTATTACTGTTTATTGACAATACTTTTAAAATGATATATAATCCTTATTAAGAATAAATCCTAATAAGGAGAACAAATGACAAATAGAAGAAATACTATTCAGAAAGACCTAGTGCGAAATGCTGTATATGAGATGAAAAAGCATGTCACAGCAAATGAAGTGTATGAATTTATAAAAGAAGCATATCCTACAATCGGAAAAGGAACGGTATATAGAAACCTTGATATTTTGATAGAAGAAGGAGCTTTAAGAAAAATTGAAGTTCCGGATGGACCGAACCGGTTTGATTTTACATTAAACAATCACTACCACGTCAGGTGTGTAAAGTGTGGCGATATTTCAGATGTGGATATGGATGAAATACCAAACTTGCTGGAAAGAATTCATAACACTCATGGAATTAAATTTTTGGATTATGATATTTTGTTTAAAGGTATTTGTCTGAAATGCAGGGAGAAGGAAAAGGAGGAATTACATGGACAAAAAGGCAATGTATAAGTTGAGTTACGGATTGTTTGTACTGACTGCCAGGGAAGGCGAAAAAGACAATGGATGTATTATTAATACAGCAATTCAGGCAGCTTCAGAACCAAACCAGTTAAGTATCTGCGTTAACAAAGCAAATTACACGCATGACATGATTGAAAGAACCGGAAAGTTTACAGTATCAGTCCTGAGTCAGAATGCATCATTTGAATTATTTAAACATTTTGGCTTTCAATCAGGAAGGGATACCAATAAGTTTGAAACATTTGAAAAGTGTGCAAGGGGGACAAATGGTATTTATTATATTACAGATGGTACCAATGCATACATTTCTGTAACAGTTCATAAAACAGAAGATTTAGGTTCGCATACGATGTTTATCGGTGAGATAACGGATATGGAAGTTCTAAGTGATATTCCTTCTGTAACATACGAGTATTATCAGAATAATATTAAACCTAAGCCACAGGCAGTTAGAAAAACGCAGGATGGTCAGACAATATGGCGCTGCAGAATCTGTGGATATGAATATGTAGGTGAAGAATTACCGGATGATTTTATATGTCCTTTGTGCAAACATCCGGCATCAGATTTTGAAAAAGTTGTGAAGAAAACGGAGGTAAAAGAAATGGCAGCAAACAAATACGAGGGAACACAGACAGAAAAAAATTTACAGGAAGCATTTGCAGGGGAGTCTCAGGCAAGAAATAAGTATACCTATTTTGCTTCTGTGGCAAAGAAGGAAGGCTACGAGCAGATGTCAGCATTATTTTTAAAGACTGCAGATAATGAAAAAGAACATGCAAAGATGTGGTTCAAGGAATTAGCAGGAATCGGTGATACAAAGGAAAATCTGGCAGCAGCTGCAGAAGGCGAGAATTATGAGTGGACAGATATGTATGAAGGTTTTGCTAAAACAGCTGAGGAAGAAGGCTTCCCTGAACTTGCAGCAAAATTCAGAGCTGTAGGAGAGATTGAGAAGCATCACGAGGAGAGATATCGTGCACTTCTTAAAAATATTGAAACTGCGCAGGTATTTGAAAAGAGCGAAGTTAAGGTATGGGAATGCCGTAACTGTGGACATATTGTGGTAGGAACAAAAGCACCTGAGGTATGCCCGGTATGTAATCATCCGCAGAGCTATTTTGAAGTGCACGCAGAGAATTATTAAGAAATCAGCGGAACTTGTTGAAAAATTTATGAAACATCATTGACAGAACATTTGCATTTTACACCAATTATTGCTATGATTTTGCTGGTCGGTCTTTTGCAGATTGTGCTTTCCCTAGTTTTAAGCAGTAATCTGAAAAAGGAAACGCTGGTTGAGAGAATAAGGTATCAGGGATAATAAGTTTAATAATAGAGCTGTCACTCGTGTTGAAATGCTTCCTTCTAGGTAGATAAGTGAAATAATAAAAACTTGTCACTTAGGAGGGAGCATATTTTATGTCTAAAAGAAAAGTATCTGTTGAGGATGAGATATATGCTGTATTTCTTTAGTATTGATAGTTTTGTCGGTTGAACTATTTCATTTAGTTTTAAGCCCTTTCATTTGTCCGCACCCTCATAACATTATTATAAATATAAGATAAATGAAAGAGGAATAAAAAATACGCAAAAAACTACGGAAGAAGGATTAAAAACTGTTGAAAAAATCTGTAATAGGAATATACTGAAATTATATACAAGACGGATTTTTAGAGGTTGAGTTGCATAAAAAAAGTCTGCATTGCAGACTTTTTCCACACACTGTGGACCACCGGAGTGGCGATTTGAATTAAATTCTTATTTGAACTTATGATGTAAATTTAGTATGGTACTAAACTCAACTTTAGTATAGTGCTAAAGGACAGAAAAGTCAATACGAAATAGACTTATGAAGGAGGAAAAAGATGAATCAAGAATACTATATGGGCTTGGATATGGGGACAGGATCTTTAGGATGGGCAATAACAGATACGGACTATCATATTTTGAGAAGACATGGAAAAGCTTTATGGGGTGTACGGCTTTTTGAAAGTGCATTAACAGCAGAAGAAAGAAGAAGTTTTCGTATAGCCAGAAGGCGATTAGATAGAAGAAACTGGCGAATTCAGATCCTGCAGGAATTATTTTCTGAAGAAATCAGTAAAGTGGATTTGGGCTTTTTTCAAAGGATGAAGGAAAGTAAATATTATCCTGAGGATAAAAAAGATATTAACGGAAAATGTCCGGAATTGCCATATGCATTGTTTGTGGATAAAAATTACACAGACAAAGAGTATCATAGAGAGTATCCAACAATCTATCATCTGAGAAAGATGCTGATGGAAACGGAAGAAATGCCAGATATCAGGTTAGTATATTTGGGACTCCACCATATGATGAAGCACCGCGGACATTTTTTGCTATCAGGTGATATCAGCAAAATCAAAGAATTTAAAGGGACATTTTTGCAGCTCGAAGAAAACTTGAAAAAAGAAGAACTAAACTGGACATTGGAATTATCGGATGACGAGATTCAATTTATCGAGAATACTTTAAAGGATAGAATGCATACAAAATCTGTCAAAAAAAGTCGCTTAATAAAACAATTGAATGCAAAAACAACATGCGAAAAGGCAATACTAAATCTGATTTCTGGAGGAAGCGTAAAACTATCAGATATTTTTGAAAATAGTGAATTGGATGGATGTGAGAACCCAAAAATTTCATTTTCAGATACGGGATATGATGACTATATTGGAACAGTTGAAGCAGATCTTGTAGAACAATATTATATTATTGAATCTGCAAAGGCAGTGTATGATTGGTCTGTATTGGTTGAAATTTTGGGGGACAGTTCCTCTATTTCAGAAGCAAAGGTTAAATTATATGAAAAGCATAAAGCGGATTTAAGATATTTAAAAAAGATAGTTCGGAAATATTTGCCACTGGAGTATAAGCACATTTTTATTGATACAGAAGAGAAGTTGAATAATTATGTGGCTTATATAGGAATGACAAAGAAAAATGGAAAAAAGAATGATTTGCAGAGTAAAAAATGTAGCAAAGAGGAGTTCTACGATTTCCTGAAAAAGAATGTAATTAAAAAAATTTCAGACCAAGAAGTGGTTTCTTATTTGGAAAAAGAACTGGAACAGGGAACTTTCTTACCAAAACAAGTTAATAAAGAAAATAGTGTAATTCCTTATCAGGTTCATATGTATGAATTAAGAAAAATATTAGATAATTTGTCTGGAAAAAGTTCCTTTATGCAGGAAAATAAAGAAAAGATTTTACAGTTATTTGAGTTTAGAATTCCATATTATGTAGGGCCACTGGGTAGAAATGAAGAAGGTACAGAGGGAAAGTTTACATGGGCAGTAAGAAAAAATAACGAGAAGATTTACCCATGGAATTTTAAAGATGTAATAGATATAGAGGAAAGTGCAGAAAAATTTATTCGCCGAATGACAAATAAATGTACTTATATGTTGGGAGAAGATGTCCTCCCTAAAGATTCTCTTTTATATAGTAAATATATGGTACTTAATGAACTCAATAATTTGCGCTTAAATGGAGAAAAAATTTCGGTAGAGTTGAAACAACGATTATATAAAGAAGTATTTTGTTGTTATCGAAAGGTAACAATAAAAAAGTTGAAAAATTATCTGATTCGTGAAGGAATAGTGGATAAGAACGTTGAAATTACTGGAATTGATGGGGATTTTAAAGCTCAATTGACAGCATTTCATGACTTTAAGGAAAAACTTACAGGGGTTACATTAAGCCAGAAAGAAAAAGAAGAGATTATTCTTAATATTGTATTATTTGGTGATGATAAGAAACTATTGAAACAAAGAGTAATGAGAATGCATCCTGAATTAACAGAAAAGCAGATTAAGAGTATCAGCATGTTATCATATAAAGGATGGGGAAGATTATCAAAAGCTTTTCTGGAAAATATAACAACACCTGCACCAGGAACTGAAGAAGTATGGAATGTTATCACAGCTATGTGGGAAACTAATGATAATCTGATGCAGATTCTAAGTAAGAATTATCAGTTTATGGACAGAATCGAAGAATATAATTCTATTCGAAAAGAAAAGAATTTGTCATATAAAACAGTGGACGAATTATATGTTTCACCAGCAGTAAAACGACAGATTTGGCAAACCTTAAAAGTAGTGAAAGAGCTACAAAAGGTAATGGGATGTGCACCAAAACGAGTTTTTGTAGAGATGGCAAGAGGAGAGCAAGGGAACCAAAAAGATAAAAGAAGAGACTCCCGCAAAAAACAGCTTATTGATTTATACAAAAAATGTAAAGAAGAAGAAAGAGACTGGATAGAAGAACTCAACAAAAACGAAGACCAGCAATTGAGAAGTGATAAATTATATTTGTACTATACCCAAAAAGGACGATGTATGTATTCAGGTGAGATAATTCAGTTGGAAGATTTGTGGGACAACACAAAGTATGATATAGATCATATTTATCCACAATCAAAGACTATGGATGATAGTTTGAATAACAGGGTGTTAGTAAAGAAGGAATATAATGCAGCAAAGTCTGACGAGTATCCTATTAAAGAAAGTATTCGAAAAGCAAGAAAATTATTTTGGAAATCATTATTAGATGAAGGCTTTATTACGAAAGAAAAGTATGAGCGATTAATTAGAAATACTGCACTGACGCCTGACGAACTTGCTGGATTTATTAATCGACAGCTTGTAGAAAACAGACAAAGTACAAAAGCAGTAGCGGAGATTTTAAAACAGGTATTTCCAGATTCGGAGATTGTATATGTAAAAGCGAAGAATGTGTCAGAGTTTCGACAAGATTTTACACCGGATTTATTAAAAGTACGTGATATGAATGATCTTCATCATGCGAAAGATGCATATCTTAACATTGTGGTTGGAAATTCTTATTACACAAAATTCACAAAGAATGCAGCTTGGTTTATAAAAGAAAATCCAGGACGAAGTTATAATTTGAAGATGATGTTTAAAGGAGACAAAGACGTTATCCGAAATGGGGAGGTCGCATGGAAAGCAGGTAATAATGGTACGATTGTAACGGTGAAGAACGTTATGAAGAAGAATAATATCTTGGTTACAAGAAGAACCTATGAGGTCAAGGGAGGATTATTTAAACAACAACCGATAAAAAAAGGAAAAGGACAATTACCGCTTAAAGAGAGTGACAATCGATTAAATAATTTGAAGAAATATGGAGGGTACACAGAAATTGCTGGAAGTTACTATTTGCTAGTAAAATCTATTGATAAAAAAGGAAAAATAAAGAAAACAATAGAGTATATACCGATATATTTAAGAGAAACACTGGAAAATAATAAGGAAAAAATCATATATTATTTAAAAGAACGTGGACTAATAAATCCTCAAATCCTTTTAAAAATAAAAACGGATACTTTATTTAAAATAAATGGATCATACATTTGGATTTCAGGTCGTAAAACAAATTATTTAATTTTTAAGAATGCAAATCAACTGGTGCTTGAAAATACAAATGCGATTATTCTAAAGAATATTATAAAATTTTTACAACGAAAAGCAGAAAATAAAAATTTGCAAATAACTCATAATGATAAATTGGGTGAAAAAGAATTATGTCAAGTATATGATGTACTAAGTAAAAAATTGGAAATTCCAGTATATAGTGCAATCTTGACGTCAGAAATGGAAGCAGTGAAAAAAGGTAGAGAAAAATTTATTGAGTTGTCAAGAGAGGAACAGTGTAATACAATTAAAAAAATTTTACATATAATGCAATGTCGGAGCGCAAGAGAAAACTTGAGAGAAATAGGAGGCGGAACGGAAGCAGGAAGAATTTTAATAAATAAGAATATAGACAAATATAAACAGATTTCAATTATTAATCAATCTCCAACGGGAATTTATGAAGAAGAGATTGATCTGTTGAAGTTATGAGTTGGCGCATAGTTGTTATTTCGAAGCGTGCAAAACTTGATTTACAGTTAGGTCAGATGGTTGTGCGTGGTGAAGAGGTGACAAAGATTGTATTAAGTGAAATTTCTACAATACTGATTGAGTCGACAGCAGTATCATTGACAGCTAGTTTGATTGCTGAACTTGCAAAAAGGAAGATTAAAGTAATATTTTGTGATGAAAAAAAGAATCCATCATGTGAGTTAGTTAATTATTATGGAAGTCATGATACCAGTAATAAAGTGAGAAAACAGATTAATTGGAAAAAGAATACAAAGGAAGCAGTATGGACGGAAATTGTAAGTGAAAAAATCAGGAAACAAAAGGAACTGTTAGAATTATTGGGAAAGGAAGAATCAGATTTACTGGAATCTTATTTAAAGGAAATTGCATGGAATGATGGAACAAATCGAGAAGGGCATGCAGCAAAAGTTTATTTTAATGCCTTATTTGGATTAGAGTTTACAAGAACCGAAGATAATTTGATTAATGCAGCGTTGAACTACGGATATTCAATTATTTTATCTGCATTTACAAGGGAAATTGTAGCTAATGGTTACATCACGCAATTAGGTGTTTTTCATGACAACATGTTTAATCAGTTCAATCTAGCATCGGATTTGATGGAACCATTCAGAATACTTGTTGACAGGCAGGTCTTAACAATGAAATTAGAGCAGTTTGAACATGAAGAAAAGATGCAACTTGTAAATGTGTTGAATCAGGAAGTACAAATTGATGGGAAAATACAGTATGTTAATAATGCAATTAAAATATATTGCAAAAGCATTTTCGATGCTTTGAGTGGAGATGACAGTTCACTGATTCGATTTTACAGAATTGAGTTATAGGTTTATGAGAGTATTGGTATTTTTTGATTTGCCGGTAACAACAAGTGAAAATAGACGTGCATATGTACATTTTCGAAAATTTTTATTGAAAAATGGATTTTTAATGTTGCAGGAATCCGTATATTGCAAATTGGCTTTAAACAGTACCGCAGTAAATGCAATTGTTGAAAATATTCACAAAAATAAACCAGAGGAGGGGGTGATACAGTTATTGACGGTTACCGAAAAGCAATATGCAAAAATGGATATTATTATCGGAGAACTTAAAAGTGAAGTGTTAGATAGTGACGAAAGGTTGGTGATTTTATGAAATTAGTACATACTAATTTAAATACAGCGGTATTAAGTGATAAATATGTATTTACTGAATGGATAATAGAGTCACCCAAATTGTATGCATATTACTTGCAGGAATTATTTTTACAGCAAAATGGAGAAGAGGGGAGATTTGTTTTATCTGATAAAGAAAAAGAATTGAACATTGCAAAAAACATGGAAATAATTGTGAATCCGTTTCAGATAGAAATAAATGGACGGAAGATATTAAATAAGTTGTATGCAGAATTGGATCAGTTGTCAAAATCGGAGTTGATGTATGTAAAAACACTTGAATTAACAGGAAAAATACAGGAATATTTGTTGGAGTTAGAACAAAATACAGAATATGTTTTGGAATTTGATATGGATTTGGATATGCCTGCATTGTTCAAATCAGTAGGTATTCGGTATGAAGTACAGGAAACTGATTTTTTTGAACAAATAATACGTTATATAAAGATAGCGGTAAATGTTTTGGCAACAAAAGTGTTTGTTTTTATTAATCTTCGAAGCTATTTAACAGATTTGCAAATGCAGGAATTGATTAAAGAGATTTCTTATCAGGATGTAAAGGGATTATTTATTGAAAATCATGAAAGAAGTTGCATGGAAGGAGGAATGCGTTATATTATAGATAGAGACGGATGTGAAATTTATTGAATAGTTAAGCTTGAGTACCTTGTTTTTATGCCGATGATAGCATTTTATTTTTGAATTTGAGGTTTGAGAATGATGTAAAAATGTATGGTACTCAAGCGTATATGCCGGCTTGTCCACTACCCATACTGTTTGAGAATGATGTAAAAATGTATGGTACTCAAGCGGTACAGATACGGACAAGTACTCTTACCACGTTTGAGAATGATGTAAAAATGTATGGTACTCAAGCCACAGGAGACGGTTGGAAGGCGTACATCGCGTTTGAGAATGATGTAAAAATGTATGGTACTCAAGCACACCTGCACAGAAGAATACCATGAGTGTGTTTGAGAATGATGTAAAAATGTATGGTACTCAAGCGGTATAGTCGTGATCAATTATGTAATCATCGTTTGAGAATGATGTAAAAATGTATGGTACTCAAGCCACACGCTGTCGTAAAAGGAAAGCAGACCCGTTTGAGAATGATGTAAAAATGTATGGTACTCAAGCGCACAAAAACAACTCCGATAAACAACAGTTGTTTGAGAATGATGTAAAAATGTATGGTACTCAAGCTATAAGATAATTTTAAATTATACTCTATGAGTTTGAGAATGATGTAAAAATGTATGGTACTCAAGCGCCGTGGAAATGCGAGCCATGTACTACGACCGTTTGAGAATGATGTAAAAATGTATGGTACTCAAGCATAAAGACAACTCAAAAGAAGCTATTGGCTGTTTGAGAATGATGTAAAAATGTATGGTACTCAAGCACTTGCAAGCCAAAGGATAAACGCCCTTACGTTTGAGAATGATGTAAAAATGTATGGTACTCAAGCTCATGCTCCAGGATGTAGATGAGCGTATGGGTTTGAGAATGATGTAAAAATGTATGGTACTCAAGCTGTTGTTTTTGTTGAAAATGATAGCGTTAAGTTTGAGAATGATGTAAAAATGTATGGTACTCAAGCAAAGAATTTCAAATCAACCGTAGAGAATGCGTTTGAGAATGATGTAAAAATGTATGGTACTCAAGCAATGTTGAAACTGTAAGCGGAATGTCTACTGTTTGAGAATGATGTAAAAATGTATGGTACTCAAGCTGAACAACTTCCTTGAGGAGCATGGATACGGTTTGAGAATGATGTAAAAATGTATGGTACTCAAGCAACAAACTTCTTGATAAGTTCCCACTCATTGTTTGAGAATGATGTAAAAATATATGGTACTCAAGCACACCTGATGATGTAATTAAGCTTGGACATAGATTCCAAACAGATGTAGCTCGATTTACTATTCCTATGTTAGGATCCTTTACGAAGGAAGATTATGCGATTGCGTTGTCATTCATGTATGCATTTCTTGAGGGAATAAGTATTGGACTTGGGATTGAGAGAAATGACATAGATGGTGTGCTTGAATTGAATCTAGAGCAGCATAGCTATGATATTTTGATCTATGATAATGTTCCAGGAGGAGCAGGTCATGTTAAGAGACTGATTGAGAAGAACGCTGTAATAACATCTTTAAATGCAGCATATGCGAAAGTATCACAACAATGTTTCGATGAAAACACTTCTTGCTATAACTGCCTTAGAAACTATTACAACCAGGCAAATCACAGCAAGTTGAAACGTAAATATGCTTGTGATTTTATTGAAGGTCTATTGAGACAAATAGGGTGTTAGATCTTGATATGTAGTTGTATTTCAGCTTGTATTGAGCAAAAGCGTATTGAAATAAAATCTTAGGTAATAATAAAAATAATTTAACCGGATTGAGGTGATAGATATTGGCAAATTTTTTTGATATATCACAATTTGATTCATATAAGGAAGATAACAGACGTGAGGTAAAGAGAGCAAATGGTGGACTCCCTAATGATATGTGGGAGACATATTCTGCATATGCTAATACTTATGGTGGCGTTATCATTCTTGGAGTGAAAGAATTGGATGATAAACATTGGAGGACAACAGGATTAAAACTCAAGGATAAAGAGAAACTCTTGGATGACCTGTGGAATTTGCTGCATAATCGCAATAAGGTGAATATAAATCTACTTACAGAATCTGATGTACAAACTTATGATATAGGCGAAGATATTATTATTGTTATTACTGTTCCTATGGCGAAACGGAGTGAGAAACCGGTATACATCAATAATGATATGTTTAATCAGACTTTCCGTAGGTCAAATGCTGGTGATTACAAATGTACAAGACTTCAGGTTAAGGCGATGCTGCGCGATCAGACAGAGAATACTATGGATATGGAAATTCTGGATGATGCGGAATTGTCGGAGCTAAATGCAGAAACAATACAGGGATATCGGAATAGGCATAGAACATTAAAAGCAGGTCATCCATTTGAAAGATTGGATGATGCAGAATATTTACGTAGTATTGGAGCTGCGGCTATATCGCTAGAGGACAAGCAGTTGCACCCAACAGTAGCAGGAATGTTGATGTTTGGAGATGAGTTTAACATTGTGAGACATTTTCCGGAATATTTCTTGGATTATAGAGAAATGCTTGATCCTACAATAAGATGGACGGATCGCCTGCAATCCAGCTCAGGAGAGTGGTCTGGTAACATTTGTGACTTTTATTTTAGGGTCTATAACAAAATCATAAAAGATATAAAAGTTCCGTTTAAAACCAGTGGTGGAGATCGTATTGATGACACTCCGGTACACGAAGCACTCAGAGAAGCATTGGCAAATTGTTTGATCAATACAGATTATTATGGTGTTTGTGGAGTTGTTATCAAAAAGGAACCGGATAAGCTGATATTAGAAAATCCAGGATACATTCGTACTGGTAAAGAACAGATGAGAAAAGGTGGCGAATCGGATCCTAGAAACAAAGCCTTGATGAAGATGTTCAATCTGATTAATATCGGTGAACGTGCAGGCAGCGGTGTGCCAAATATCTTTAATGTCTGGGAAGATGAAGGATGGATTGAGCCAGTTATTGAAGAGAAGTTTGACCCAGATCGAACCATCTTGACGTTGGAGTTTAAGAAAAAAAGCGGCGATAAAAAAGCGACGAAAAAAAGCGACGATAAAAAAGCGACGAAAAAAAGTGACGGAAAAAAAGTGACGAAAAAAACCCAGGCACAGTATGATAAAATACTTGACTTTATGGAATTTGACAAAGAGTATAGTTTACAGGAATTTTGTGAATTACTTGATTTGAAGGAAACAAGAACCAAAGCGATATTAAAGCAACTTAATGAGTATATTGAACCGATTGGTAGTACAAAGAACAGAAAGTATTTGAGGAAGAAATAGGCTAAATAGTGCAATAGGGCGTTGCACTATTTATGAAGTAGCTGTTTGAAAATGGATATTTGGATAAATATAAAGCAGAGGATTTGTAGAGATATACTCCTACCAACGGTGGGAGAAATTGAAAGGCATAAAACAAATATGAAAAGACACACAAACATAATAATCACAGCCGTGGCATCGCTTATTATTGTCACACTTGTGGGCAGAGAATTCATTAAAAATCATAAGAAAGAGCCTAATGATAAATCGTCTACAAATGTATCAGAAAATACATGTGAAGATATACCTGACACAAGTATATCTGACACGAGTATAGTTGACACAAGTACACCTGACACAGATATTTTGAATCAGACTTATGAAGATAATAAAGAGCAATTTTATATATCCGAAATTCCGGATGATATTTTTGAAAAAATGCAGGGCAAATCCTACAAGGCAGATTGCACACTCCCCAGAGAAAATCTGCGATATATACATGTACTACACGTAGGCTTTGACAATCAGGTGCATGAAGGTGAGCTGGTTGTAAATAAAGATATCGCAGATGATGTACTTGAAATATTTAAGGAGCTCTATGAGTCCGGATATCAAATAGAAAAAGTCAGACTTGTTGATGAATACGATGCAGATGATGAGGCATCTATGAGCGACAATAATTCATCGGCCTTCAATTTCAGATTTATCTCCCACACTACAAAGATATCGAAGCATGGAATGGGAATGGCGGTGGATATCAACACTCTATACAATCCTTATGTCAAAACAGTCGATGGGGAGCTTTCGATTGAGCCTGCAAATGCCGCAGATTATGTTGACCGGAGCAAGGATTTTTCGCACAAGATTGACCATGATGATTTATGCTATAAGCTGTTTACGGAGCATGGTTTTGAGTGGGGAGGCGATTGGACGCATTCCAAGGATTATCAGCACTTTGAAAAATAGTGCTGATAATTTCTACGGAAGCATATGACCTGCCGCCAGGTACAGCTCATACCATTCCTCGCGAGTCAGAGTAATATCGCATGCCGCGATAATTTCCTTCAGGCGGCTTTCGCTTGAAGTTCCGGTAATGATCTGCATATTTGCCGGATGGCGTAAAATCCATGCGGCCGCAATAGTAGTATCGCTGACATTGTATTTTTCGGCTATCACATGAAGCTTTTTATTCAGCTTTGGGTATTCGTCGCTTCCGAGAAAACAGCCTTTCCATGCCGGCATCTGAAACGGAGACCATGCCTGAAGAGTGATGTTGTGGAGGCGGCAGTAGTCGAGCAGACTTCCGTCGTGATCAATTGAACCGGGTGTTTCCATATTGACTTCCATACCATTTGCAACGAGATTGGAAACAGGAATGCTGAACTGAACCTGATTGACAACGAGTGGTTGGCGGACATATTTCTGTAGCAGTTCAATCTGCATCGGCTTATGATTTGAAACACCAAAATGGCGAACCTTTCCGCTTTCAAAAAGAACATCAAATGCAGCGGCAACCTCTTCCGGTTCTACGAGTGCATCCGGACGATGAAGCAGCAGAAGATCAAGATAATCTGTATGAAGCCTTTTTAAAATACCATCGACAGATTTCAGAATATGCTCCTTTGAGAGATCATAGAAGCCTTGGCGGATGCCACATTTTGACTGCAGGTAAATATCTTCACGCTTTATGGATGGATCGTCTGCAATTGCTTCGCCGAATACACTCTCGCTCATACCGCCACCGTAGATATCCGCGTGATCAAAGAAATATGCGCCCTGTTCCAGCGCAGCATGAATAAAATGATTCATCTCATCCTTTGATTTTTCAGAAAGGCGCATGCATCCAACTGCAACTGAAGGAACCTTTCGTATGTTATTGCCTAAAATTGTTTCTCTCATAGTAAAAATCTCCTTTGTAATTATTTTCTATTTCCCATAATGAGTGCGGCGTAGCCCCAATCCCATATGAGCTTTGCAAAGCTGTTTTCAAGATATTCGCGTATGTCATCGTCATCATATCCTGTCATGCGTGAGATGATGACAATATGCTCTCTGATGGTTTCATATGTCAACGGACTATTGGCATTGTGACTGTACCACAAGAAAAGACTTTGACGTATAGCAGTGTATTCAATCATAATCCACTGCATTTTGATAATCATGTGTTCAATAATCTTTTTAGTGGATGTTGCTTCAGGCGATATCAGGTCGGAAAACAGCTCGTTTGCCAGATAATTGCGAAAAACAATGTCATAATCTGTGAGCATTGAGCAAAATTGTTTCTGCGATGTTTGCAAGGTGCGGCTCATGGAATTATCGTCTGACTGTGAATAAATATTCGAGTATTTACAAGCCTCGGTCAGTACAGGCTGAAGAAAGGCTGTATACAAACCCTCTTTACGATAATTTACTGATAAATCCTGAAGCAGCTCATTGCATTCGATAAATGTATCTTCGTCCGGGATATGGATATCTTCCATGGCGGTATTCAGTTCATTAAGCGTATGTCCGGAAAAATATTCCTGTATATGTGCATTGGTGATTGGCTGGTTTTTATATAATTCCAATAAAATGTAAAGCCCATCAAGCAAAGCCTGCTCCACTGAAAGCCTTTGGTCAGATATCAGTTTAATCAGATTATCACGGATTAAAAATGCCGTAGATAAATTATTCCGGGTCTCGGATATTACAGGAAATGTGACAGGTTTTTCGCACCACAGGTCGATAACTGCCGGACAGCACGGCATGAGTGTTCGTTCTTCATGTGTTGAAAACCGGTGGATTTCTCTGGGAAACAGTGCACATGTCTCTGAAAGCACTTCATCTGAGTATGTCATTACAAGATGACATAGCTTATCATTTGAAAGAAACGGACACCGATGTTTTTCGTCCAGTTTAATAACCAGACTGCCATCCTTATGGCATGTGTAAGAACTTAGATTGTCACTTTTTCCAGACACTTTATCAGCAGAAAGCTTCTTCCATTTGCGGTTTGTAGCGTCATCTACTGCAATTTTCCACTCCTGACAGCATGTGATACTGCATTTGTCAGCAATACATTTGAAATTGTTGTAATAGTCCGGTTGATAGTTTTTCATGTTTTTCCTTTACTTATATTATACAGATTTATGAATAGAGCATAGTATAGCTTGTCATTATCAATCAATCACATGATGATTCAGCCATTTTCTTGAGTGGAATCTGGCAGTAAATATAATAGAACGAAGCATCCAGTCACAAGCCATGCCAATCCACACTGCAATCGGACCAAAGCCCCATACACGGCAGAGGTATATGCACAGGCTTACACGGCAAAGCCACATCGTGCAGCAGGATACAATCATGGAGAATTTCACATCGCCTGCGGCACGCAGTCCATATGGCGGTATGAAGGATGGTACCCAGCAGATTGGCTTGGCAATTGTGATAAAGGCAACCATCTCAAAGCAGAGCCTTGCACTGGCCGGTTCCATTCCCGCAAGCATTGTAATAGGCTTTGTGAGTATGAAAATAATCAGACAGCTGGCAATGATAACGACCTCAGACACCAGTGACAGTTTTTTGATATAGTAGACAGCTTCATCCTTTCTGCCGGCACCCAGACACTGTCCTACAACAGTCATAAGACCTATTCCTATTCCGATAGCGGCAATACCATTTAAGTTTTCGAGGATATTGGTCATGGCCTGGGCGGAGATGGCCACTGTTCCAAGAGTGGATACAGTAGACTGGATAGCCAGCTTTCCAAACTGGAACATGCTGTTCTCGATTCCTGATGGGATACCGATGAGCAGGATTTTTTTAATCAGGCCCCATTCAGGGCGTATAGACATATAGTTCTTTATGAAAATCGGTTCATTTTCTCTACGAAGCTGAAAGATAACGACAATCGCGCAAAATATTCGTGATATGAGAGTGGAAATAGCAGCTCCCTCAACACCCATACCGAAGCCAAAAATCAGGATAGCGTTGCCGCCGATATTCATAAAGTTCGAAATAACAGATATGACCATAGGATTGCGGCTGTTATTCTGTGCGCGCATAATAGATGCGCCGGCATCATAGAGACCTATAAAAGGAAATGATAGCAATGTAAAAAAGAAATAAACCTGTGAGTTTCTCATTACATCAGCTTCAACTGCACCAAAAATGGCACGAAGCAGCGGTTTTCTTGTTATCAGACAAAAAGCAGATAAAAGTACAGACAGAAATGCCATGACAAAAAATACCTGTCTTGCAGCATGGCGGGCACCTTTTGCATTGTGGCTTCCAAGATACTGTGAACAGAGGATCGCACCACCGGCGGCAAGCGCTGAAAGTGCCTGTATGACAAGAATATTGATTGAATCAACAAGCGAGACCGCTGAGATAGCGGCAGAACCTACATTGCTGACCATCATTGTGTCCACAGTTCCCATGAGAGAGGCCAACAGCTGCTCTATTATAATCGGAACCAAAAGCTTTCGAAGTTTAGTATTTGTATAAATATGATTGGCTGCAGTATGCAGGTTTGCTGTTTTTATTTTATCTGAATGTAAATTTGTCATATATGATTACCTTTATAACTATATATTTTACGTGTTTAGGTTAGTACGATAAATTTATAATGTCAATTACTTCTACTTTTTTGAACAATATTGCACAATCCTCTTTTATTTTGAACCAAAAAGTTATACAATAGTACCATAGTAAAAGGCATCAAAACTAATTCCAAGATTAAATCACGAGAGGTATCAACATGAAAAAAGCAAAGAAACCACCTCTGTACAAAAGCTTCGGCTATGCCTTCGAGGGCATATTTACATGCATCAGAAATGAGCGCAATATCAAGATACACTGCACTGTCGCTATACTTGTAGTGATAGCAGGAGCGGTACTTGGGATAACACCGACTGAGTGGTGCATCTGCCTGACGCTGTTTGGACTGGTGATAGCCCTGGAGCTGGTCAACACTGCGATTGAGTCAGTTGTAGATTTGGTAACGACAGAGCGAAAGCCGCTTGCCAAGACAGCTAAGGATACGGCAGCAGGAGCAGTGCTTGTGGCAGCAATAATGGCTGCGATAGTTGGACTTATCATTTTTGTGCCAAGGATTGTTTCACTATAATAACAGGAAACGGAGGATTTTACCATGGAAAGACTTACAGACGGATTAAAGAAGATTTTACTTGCAGGAATAGGAACAGTGGCAGTGACTGCTGAGAAATCAAAGGAAGTGCTTGATGAGATGGTTAAGCGCGGCGAGCTGACTGTTGAGCAGGGCAAGGTGCTCAATCAGGAGCTTAAGCACAATATCAAGGACACAGTAAAGAAAAATGTAAATGTATCTGTTAAGCCACAGTCACCGGAGGAGCTCGAGGAGCTTTTGGACAAGATGACACCTGAACAGATACAGGCTTTAAAGAGCAAGCTTGCACAGATGGATGAGGCTGACGTGGATCAAGAAGCTGATGAAAGCGTTTTCGAGGATGAGGACATTGTAACAGATACTTCAGCCGATGGAAAAAGTGCTTCCGGTGGAGAATCACAGACAGTGGATATAAAAATAGAAGCTGAGGACGATAAAGAGGAAAGCGTGAACTAGTATGGATAGCCGCCTGAAGGAGATGACAGCGGTACTGAAGAAGTACAAGCTCACGCATGGACTTACACCCGAAAAATTCAGACTTATATTGCAGGAGCTGGGACCTACCTATATTAAGCTTGGACAGATAATGTCGCTTCACTCGGATATTCTGCCAAAGGAATATTGTGAGGAGCTTATGAAGCTATGCTCAGATGTGGAGCCGATGCCGTTTGAGCAGGTGGAGGCTGTCATAGATGCTTCATTTGGCTATTCATGGAAGGATGTTTTTGCTTCAATAGATAAAAAGCCTCTTGGGGCAGCTTCTATAGCGCAGGTGCACAGGGCCACACTTAAAACCGGTGAGCAGGTGGTTGTGAAGGTGCAAAGGAAGGGCATTCACGAGGTGATGTCAAAGGACATGGCGTTGCTTCACAAGGCGGTTAAGCTTGTGCCGCCCATCTCTATAAAGGGCATTGTGGATTTTGACATGGTGCTTGATGAGATGTGGGCTGTGGCACAGGAGGAGATGAATTTCCTGCTTGAGGCATCCAATATTGAGGAGTTTGCCGGCAATAACAGGGATGTTGCATTTGTAGCCACACCAAAGCTTTACCGCAAGTATACCACATCACATGTACTTGTCATGGAGTATATAAAGGGCTTTAATATCGATGACAAGGAGGGGCTTTTAAAGGATGGCTATGATCTTGAGGAGATAGGCAGCAAGCTGATTGACAACTATATCAGGCAGGTGATAGAGGATGGCTTCTTCCATGCGGACCCGCATCCGGGCAATGTAAGGATAAGGGATGGCAAAATTGTCTGGATTGATATGGGCATGATGGGGAGGCTTTCCGAGCATGACAAAAAGGAACTGAGCAATGCTGTTTACGGCATCGCCATGAACGATATCGGCATGATAGAGGATGCGGTGCTTGCAATTGGTGACTTTAAGGGTGAGCCTGACAGGGCAAAGCTGTACAAGGATATCAAAATAATCATAAATAAATACGGCAGTCTGGATATGGGACAGGTAGATGTCGCAGAGTTTATTCAGGAGCTTTTGGAGGTAATGAAGAACAACCGCATTGTTATGCCGCATGGTTTTACAATGCTTGCTAGGGGAATCACTCAGATAGAGGGCGTGCTTGCAGATATTGCACCGGGCATCAACATGGTTGGGATTGCTTCTGCAAGGATTAAACAGGAGATGTTTAAGAATTTTGATTTGAAGGGCGAGCTTAAAAAAGCCGGGAAGACAGCCTACAAATCAGCTCACCGTATGGCAGAACTGCCGGAGAGAATGGCGCAGATACTCGAGGAATATCAAAGAGGGCAGACACGCATAAATCTTGACATGCATGCTTCTGATGAGCTTGCGAGGCTTTTACACAGGCTGGTGAGAAATATCGTCATGGGCTTATGGGTTATGGCACTTCTAATCAGCTCAAGCATAGTGTGTACCACAGATATGACACCTAAGATACTTGGCATACCGGCGCTTGGTGTGATGGGATATGTGTTTGCATGCATCATAGTGCTTTATACGATTGTGAAGCATTTCATATCCAGACGATGATAAAAAGCAGGATTCTGAAATTAATCAGAAATCCTGCTTTTTAATTACGTTATATTATTTCGATGATTTTTTACTCTTTGCTTTTTTAGAATCCTCATCAAGATGATATTTGTCCTGATACATGGTGAACTGACCTACAAATGCAGGCTCCTGTCCTGCCTTAAGCTCATTGAGATAATCATGTGTCTCGAATGAAGAGTTGTGTGTCTGGATCAGGCATACAGCAATGTTTGAGCAGTGATCCGAAGCTCTCTCGCAGTTTGTGATGTAATCTGTGAGGAATACGCCGAGTCTGCTGTCACATTTGCCCTTCTGAAGACGTTCGATATGATGATTTCTAATCTCCTTGGTGAGATCGTCAATAACCTGCTCAAGAGGCTCAACCTTGACTGCTTCTGTCAAATCGTTTTTGCCAAATGCCTCTACAGTGAGAGTGAGAATCTCGCGCAGAGCATTATTGAGCACTGTGAGCTCTTTTCTTGCGTTCTTTGAAAACTCAAGCTTGTTGTCATCAATCTGCTTGGCAAGCTTTGCCATATTTATCGCATGATCTCCGATTCTCTCGAAGTCATTGATTGCATGAAGCATCTTTGAAATCTCGTTGTTGCCGTCCTCAGAAACATCCTTTCCGGATAAGTGAATGAGGAAGGTGTCAAGCTGATCCTCTAAGTAATCAAGTCGCTCCTCCATGACTTCAATATCATCAAATTTTGAATCTGAGTAATTGTCAAAGAGGTCTAAAGCATTCTTGAAGCTGTCTCTTGCAAGCTTAGCCATCTCGTTTGTCTTCTCAAGACATTCTTTGACAGCAAGTCCAGGTGAGAGTAAAAGTCTCTCGTCGAGTACAACCTGTCCGTCTGCGTTGTCAGTTGTGACAAGCTTCTTAGCAATCTTTACAAGAGTGTTGCTAAATGGCAGAAGAATAATAGTGGTAGCGATATTGAAGATTGAGTGGAATACCGCAATCATTACAGGAGTGATGCTGTCATTAAATAATGCCAGATCAACAGCATAACGTGCGATACAGTATACTACAAGTCCTATTGCTGTACCGAACAGATTGAAGCTGATGTGGATGATGGATACTCTCTTGGCGTTTTTGTTTACGCCGATTGACGAAAGCAGTGCAGTCACGCATGTACCGATGTTCTGACCCATGATGATCGGGATAGCCATGCTATATGAGATAGCGCCTGTCATGGCTAAAGCCTGCAGCACACCAACTGATGCGGCAGATGACTGGATGACTCCGGTAAATACAGCACCTACAAGCACTCCGAGGAATGGATTGTTAAAGGTGGTGAGCAGTCCGGTAAATTCAGGCATATCTGCGAGTGGTGATACAGCGCCGCTCATGAGCTGCATACCATACATGAGTACGGCAAAACCTGCCATGATGATTCCAACGTCCTTGCGCTTTTCCTTCTTGCTTCCCATAATCATAATCACACCAATAAGCGCGATGACAGGGGAGAAGTTCTCAGGCTTTAACATCGAGATGAACAGATTGTCACTTTCGATACCTGAAAGACTAAGAATCCATGCGGTGAGAGTGGTTCCGATGTTGGAACCCATGATGACACCAACAGTCTGGGCAAGCTCCATGATGCCGGAGTTTACGAGTCCGACAAGCATAACAGTAAGTGCGGATGAGGATTGGATTGCAATAGTGACTATTGCTCCAAAAAATAAGCTCTTGACAGGGTTTGAGGTTACCTCCTTAAGTATCTTTTGGAGATTGCCTCCTGCGAGCTTCTCAAGACTGCCTGACATAACATGCATTCCGAAAAGGAAAAAGGCAAGTCCACCGCATAACTGCAATATAGAGTAAATGTTCATGTTTACCTCCGTTTGTAAAAATAATTTGTTTTACTATTTGCTCCAGTTATACATATTTAGTTTACACAAAACACATATAACATAACATAATTTTTACATTCTATCAATATAATCTGAAATTTTAATAAAAAAAGTGATATTCACTTTTGAACGCTTTTGAAAACGTTTTAAAATTTATGTATATTTATGTTTTCTTTTGTTTACTTTTGAAGAAAAACGTTGTACAATTACAGTATAATAATTTCAGGTAATTATTCAGAAATTTACATTACAAGGTGGAGGTATATTATGTCAGACGTAAAAAGTGTTATTGAAAGCGGCAGAGCTGTGCTCGGAATAGAGTTCGGTTCTACCAGAATAAAGGCGGTGCTTATAGGGGAGGACCATGCTCCTATAGCCACAGGTGCCCATGATTGGGAAAACATGCTTGTGGACGGCATTTGGACATACAGCCTGGATATGATTTGGGAGGGTATTTCAGACTGCTACAGCAAAATGGCGCAGGATGCAAAGGAAAAGTATGGAGTTACCATCAAAAAGCTTGCGGCAATCGGTATTTCCGGCATGATGCACGGCTATCTGCCTTTTGACAAGGAGGATAATCTGCTTGTGCCATTCCGGACATGGAGAAATACCATCACAGGTGAGGCTGCAGCAGAGCTTACTGAGGTGCTTGGCTTTAATATTCCGCAGAGGTGGAGTATAGCGCATCTGTATCAGGCTATATTAAATAAAGAAGAGCATGTATCAAAGATATCATATTTCACAACATTGGCAGGCTATATTCACTGGCAGCTCACAGGTGAAAAGGTCATGGGTGTCGGTGAGGCATCAGGCATGTTTCCTATCGATTCGAAGACCAGGGATTATGATGCGGCAATGCTTGATAAATTTGCAGCATTAGATAAGGTAAAAGAATATCCGTGGGATATAAGAGACATTCTGCCGAAGGTGCTTACGGCTGGAGAAAAGGCAGGTACGCTGACAGAGGAAGGAGCTAAAAGGCTTGATGTAAGCGGCAATCTGGAGAGCGGTATATTGCTTGCACCGCCTGAGGGAGACGCAGGCACGGGAATGGTCGCAACCAATTCTGTTGCAGTGCGTACCGGAAATGTTTCAGCGGGCACATCTGTATTTGCTATGGTGGTGCTTGAAAAGGCACTTAAGGCAGTTCATGAGGAGCTTGATATGGTCACCACACCATCGGGAGATGCGGTAGCTATGGTGCACTGCAACAACTGTACGTCAGACTTAAATGCATGGGTGGGATTATTCAAGGAATTTTCAGAGCTGTTTGGCATGGATATAGATATGAATGACATATATGGAAAGCTCTACAACAATGCACTTACAGCCGATAAGGACTGTGGCGGCCTTGTAGCCTTTAACCTTTTCTCGGGAGAGCCTGTCATCGGACTCAACGAGGGTAGACCTATGTTTGCCAGAAAGCCGGATGCAAGGATGAATCTTGCAAACTTTATGCGCACACACCTCTATGCAAGTCTTGCAACACTAAAAATCGGCTGTGATATTCTCTTTAAAGAGGAAAAAGTAAAGGTAGACACACTTTACGGTCATGGTGGTCTGTTCAAGACAAAGGGTGTGGGCCAGAGCATACTTGCAGCAGCCATGGATGCACCGGTTGCGGTCATGGAGACAGCCGGAGAGGGCGGCCCGTGGGGCATGGCAGTGCTCGCAGCTTATATGGTGAATAAAGTAGATGGAGAGCCTTTGGAAAAATATCTTTCAGACAGGGTATTTAATGGCGAAAAGGGCATAGTAATGCAGCCGGACCCTGACGATGTAAAGGGCTTTGATGAGTACATAAATACATATAAGGCAGCAATTGAGGCAGAGCGTGCCATGGTAAAGGCGCTCCCGCTGTAATAGCAGTAAAAAATAATAAGAGAGGAACAAAAAATGCTTGAAGAATTAAAGAAACAGGTTTACGAAGCAAACATGGAGCTCCCAAGAAGAGGGCTCATCACATATACATGGGGCAATGTCAGTGGAATTGACAGGGAAACAGGCTATTTTGTCATCAAGCCAAGTGGAGTGGATTATGATGTGCTCACCCCTGATGATATGGTAGTCATGGATCTTGAAGGAAATAAGATAGAGGGAAAATACAAGCCTTCGTCAGACACTGCAACACACTTAGAGCTCTACAAAAAGTATCCGGATATCGGAGGAATTGTACATACGCACTCACCTGAGGCAGTTGCATGGGCACAAGCCGGCAGGGATATTCCGCTCTACGGCACCACTCACGCAGACTATTTCCTGGGCTCAATTCCATGTGCGAGAAATCTCACCACAGATGAAATCAACGAAGCCTATGAGAAAAACACAGGCCTTGTCATCATAGAGACCTTTGAGAACAGAAAAATCAATCCTGTATACACACCGGCTGTGCTCTGTCAGAATCACGGACCGTTTGCCTGGGGAAAGGATGCGGCTGAGGCTGTGCACAACGCCGTTGTCCTTGAGGAAGTGGCAAAGATGGCAAGGCTCACAGAGTCAGTAAATCCTGACGTGAAGCCGGCACCGGACAACATTAAGGAGAAGCATTTCTACCGTAAGCATGGGGCTAACGCATACTATGGACAGAACTGATTTGTAGCTGTTATACGGCCCGTAGTATTCATATTATTTTGTGTTTACATAGTACAAAAAATGTGCTAAATTTTTATGTAAAGTACAGTCTCAAATGACTGTAAATAAGACATAAGGTGGTTGATAGAATGGTACTGGCAGTTGAGATAATAGTCTGCTGCTTAATATTTGGCACATACAGAGTAATACGGATAAAGCGGGATCCGGCATATAAGATAAGTAATATGCCCGAGAAGCTGCAGAAAAAGGTCATGCATATGCGTGGCTACAGAAATCGGAATATCCGTATCATGACAGACTGGGAGAAATTTGTAAAGAAGCTGCCGACACTTATATTCTGGACGATAGCGCTTGTCATACTTACATCAATAGCAGGTGCAACAAGCTTTTCAACGGGCTTTGTGTTTGCACTATTGATATGGATGGCAGTGCTTTTGTTTCTTGAACTGGTAGTATACTGTGGCTGGTATGCACATACACCGAAGGTGTGGATAAAGGGCACCGAGGATATGGCGAAAAAGACATATACCAATTATGCACATTATATCGGACTGATACCACAGAGAGCTCTGATGGGAATAGTGGTTGCTATTATAGTGGGTCTTGTGATAGATATGATACCAAGGCTTGACAACAACAATTATTCGCCGAAATATACAGAGATAGAGGATACCTTAAAGGCAGCCTGTGACAATTACAGGATTCCGGGCATGGCTGTTGAGGTGGTAGATGCAGAGGGCGTGCTTTTCTCCGGTACATATGGGGAGTGCAAGAGCCTTGACACGCCGTTTATCACCGGCTCACTCAGCAAGTCGTTTACTGCGGCATGCATCATGAAGCTGTATGAGGGAGGACATCTGAATATTGACAGCCCGGTAAATCCTTATCTGGATGCAGCTGAGGTATTCAAAAATCCAAAGGATGCGACAAGGATTACAATAAGACAGCTGCTCAATCACACCAGCGGACTTGGCGTGTACCAGCATGTGGGAAATGCAAAGATTGTTGGCAAAAATGGAGAATATACCTATGCGAATGTCAATTATGACATACTTGGGCTTATAGTGGAAAAAGTATCAGGTGTTAGCTACAGCGATTATCTGACAGCGACATTTTTTACACCACTTGGCATGACTCACAGCAGCGCAGCCTATGCAAAAGCGAAGAAGGATGGTCTGATTACAGGCCACAACAATTATTTCGGTTTTTCGGTGGAAAGCGATGTGAAGTATCCGCTCAGCGATTCGTGGTCCACTGTACCGGCGGGCTATATTGCATCCAGCGCAAATGATATGGGAAAATATCTGCAGATGTATCTGCGTGGCGGCTATGGAATACTCTCTGACAAGAGCCTTAGCACAATGTTTCGGGTAACAGTTCCTATGGATGAGTCAGGTGAGACAGGCTATGGTATGGGCTGGGTACGTTCGGATAAATATGTCGAGACAGTATACAATCACACAGGTCTCACGGAAAACTATATCTCAGACATGTATCTGCTTCCGGAGAGCGGTGTGGGCGTTGTATTCCTTGCAAATACCAATGACTATATGGTCACAAACAATCTGATGAACAAGGTAACCTCAAAGGTTGTGATGACACTTATGGGATACGCAACAGACGAGCTTGACCCAAAGGATTATGTCGATGCGCACCTGTTCTATGACCTTGTTTTTGCAGCATTTATATTGGTTGCGCTGATGGAGATTATCAAGTCGCACAAATGGAGAACAGACAATAGCGGAAACCTGATAGCAAATATTTTCCTGCATCTGTTTTTGCCGGTGGGAATAGTTATTGCGCCTATTGTCGGAGGTATACCATACTGGGTAATAAAGGACTATGTTCCTGATTTATTTATTGTGGCATGCCTGAGTGTGGTGCTTCTTGCAATAGGTGGAGTATTGAAGCTTAAAAACAGAAGAAATTCATAAGACAAAAAGAAAAGCGTAAGGAATAGTAAATGCGGCTACTGTAATATGTAGCCGCATAATTTTTTGACCATAGCATCGTGGGAGGAGTCACAGCACACTCCGACAGTACATGAAGAGTATAAGCCGGAGGCTTTGACAAATTCATTGTCATCTGCTGAAAGCCTGATACCACAAGGATATTCCTTGCCATCTATTGTCACATATGCAAGCCTGTCCTTGTATTTTTCAAGGACGGCTTTATCCAGATATTTGCTTATATCTTCAAAGCAGACATTTTTGGCGTAATAATCAAAGGTCTTATCATCCATAAAGCATATATCGTATTCGTTAGAAGCAAAGTATGCTGTGAGGACTGCCATGTTCTGATAGTCTAAGCCGCTTTTGTCTACATCGACACAGATATTTTTGTTTAAGGCAATTTCATCCTTTGACAAATCATAGCCGTTATCTGTGAGAAAGTCATTGAAAATATCGGAGCCGCTGTCCTCTGTGGTGCTGTTTTCTGCATTTACGCATAATACGCTCAAAACAGTATTTTTCTGCGCAAGCCGGCCGCAAATAAAGGTTGTGACTGCTATGATTCCGATAATGACAAGAAATATCGGCATTTTATAATAGTCCCATATATATTGTATTTTCTGACTGAATGTCAGCTCCTTAAAAGGTGTCTTTTGTTCCATGATTTTATCTCCCTCTGATATGATGTGCTGCAATTTAAAAATATTATAAGGTAATTTATAGAAATTTACCAATAAACATTCTATTAACTGCCTTTTTCTTTTTAGATTATTATGCTATAATGAGCCAAAACACAGATAATACAAAAGGAGAATAATATGAAAGCGAGCCACAGAAAAGATGTTATAATCGCCAGACTGATTTTTGCAGCAATATGTCTTTTCCTTATTGCCCTGATTGCTACAATAGTGATTACCATTACCTCAAAGGGCGGCAAAAAAAAGGAGCAGGACAAGGTACAACAGAATGCAGTTAGCGAAAGTGAAACTGACAGTGCCGGCGATAGTGATACAGAAATAGGCGCCATATATCTGCCACAGCAGACTACAGAGGGAACCGAAAAAACTTACGTCACTACTACAAGCAGTGTAAACATGAGAGAGAAGCCTGATAAAAACGCAAATATAGTTACTGTTATAGGACAGGATGTGAAGCTTGAGTTTGTATCAGAGGACAATGGCTGGACACAGGTTATCTTCCAGGGACAGACAGGCTATGTCAGCTCGGACTATGTCAAGTCAGATATGGCTGACGGCACTACAGACAGCGGCACATCAGGTGCGTCAGATAGCGGGAATGCCAGTCAGGGTACAGCAGATGGCAGTACAACAGGAGCTGCAGATAGTGCTGCACAGTCACAGTAATAGATACATGGTGAGGTAATGTATATGACAGGAATTATATGGGCATGTGCTGCAACCTTTATTGCAGCATGTGTGCCTATTTTGGCCAAGGTTGGAACTAAAAAGACAGACCCGGCGCTGGCGGGAAGCATTGCCGGGATTGTTTTATGTGCGTCTATATTTTTTTACAGGAAAGATAATATAATGGGAAGCAGCCTGATTGCACTCGGCCAAAGGAGCGTTATATTTATACTTCTGGCAGGGCTTGCAACAGGGCTTTTTGGCATCTGTTTTTTTAAATCCATACATGAGGGCTACACATTTCAGGTTACAGCTATAGTTAAATGCAGCTATATAATCACGCTTGCAGCGGGATTTTTTCTGTTTCATAACACCCCTGACACTTTTGATTATATAGCGATTGCACTCATGATTGTTGGAACGGTTATTTTAAATCTGGATGGAACAGGTATTTTGTTTGCGCTTCTTGCTGCAGTTTGTGCGTCGGCAGCACATATTCTGGTGTCACTTGGCGGGATACAGCCGGATAAGGGCTTTATTGCGTTCTGGTGTGTGTTTATAGGAACGCTGGTGCTTATTATATTTACTATTGCAACAGGAGGCATGAAGAAAATCAGATCCATGTCATTTGTTGATGGTATATGCCTGATTCTTGCAGGCATTGCATACCCGTTAGCATATGATTTTTATGGCAGGGCAGTTTCAATGTCCGGCAGCTATGCAGGGTATATTTTTAATTTGACGATTATTGTGATGATGATATGCTCCAGCGTGATACTGAAGGAGAAGGTATCGGGAAAGAAATTCCTGGGCGCATGCATTTTTATTGCAGCATTGTTTGTTATAGCATGCAACTAATAGCTGAATATAGCATATAATGATTAAAAAGAGGTTTTTTGATGTTACCTTTTTATAAAACATTTCCGTTTATGGATTACTATAAAAATGAGGAGGCATTTGCAAAGGACCTGGGGATGATAAAGGATATGTATCCGCATGATACGGCGATGATACAGTCTGCAGTAGAGCAGCGCATGGATGAGCTGGAGTATGAGGGCAGCTTTATCTATGATGAGGTGCCTGACAGGCAGCGTCTTTTCGATGAGGCAGACAGGATTGCCGGCAGATTTATCTCAGAGCAAAGCAGCAGGTGTTTTATCTGTACAATAGCGGGCATACTTTTTAACTGTGAACTCTGCAGACGCAGATGCAGATACAGAAGGTACCAAAGATTCTGGTAGATATAAGGATATGATTTTATGAGTAAGAAAGTGATAAAGCCGATAGTACTTATAGTAGTATTTATTGCAGCATTAATTACATTTTGCATAACTACAAACAAGGGAAATAAGGATATGACCACGAAGCAGGCGGATGCAACGCTGCCGGTTATGTCATTTAATCTGGATAAAATAAAGATAAACACCCTCCATGGATATACTACTGAGATGGATCCGACAAAGATGCGCGATTGCGTTATTCCAATTTCGGATGACAGGAAGCTCTCATTATCCATTTCAACATATGGCATGGCTGTTGACAGGATATCATACAAGATCAGAAGCATGGATGGCAAGAGGCTGGTGGCCGATGACGAGATATCTTCTTTTTCTAATAAGGATAATACTATTCAGGCGGACATAAGCATGCCGAATGTTATGGATGAAAATACTGAGTATCTTTTGGTGTTTACCATCACAAGCGGTCAGGATAATGTATATTATTACAGCAGGATTATGCAGACCGATGGAAAGGCGGCTGCAAAGGTTGTTGAGTTTGCAAAGAAGTTTCATGATGAGACGTTTATAAAGGATGACAAATCCTTCTTTACAACATATATGGAGACAACAACCGGTGACAGAAATACGCTTGCACATGTGGATCTGACATCTACGGTGAGTCAGATTACCTGGGGCTCAATGGCCGCTGCACAGTATACGAATCCTGTCATAGCCCTAAAGGAAATAAACGATTCTTATGATGTGGTCACAATAGACTATGTGATGAGCTGTGTGGACGGTAAGGGTGAGACTGAGTATTACAATGTGAGAGAATATTTCAGGCTGCGCCAGACGGAAAGCCGTATGTACGTGCTCAACTATGAGAGAACGGCAAATCAGATTTTTAACAGTGAAAACAGCTTTATTTCGGATTCAGGCAGCGTAATGCTTGGCATCAGAAGCAGTGAGGCAGAGTACAGGGCCAATGAAGCAGGCAGTGTGATATGCTTTGTCCAGGAGGGAGATTTATACTCCTATGATATCAACAATGGAATGATAATCAAGGTATTCAGCTTCAGGGACGCTGAGGGCATTGATGAGCGTGAGAACTGGAATCATCACGATATAAAGATTGTCAGTGTAGACGAAGCGGGTAGTATTGATTTTGTGGTATACGGATATATGAACAGAGGCACCCACGAGGGAGAGGTGGGAACCGGTGTGTACCATTATGACGGTCTGGCACATACTATAGATGAGGAAGCGTTTATCCCTTCTAAGACATCATATGAGGTGCTAAAGGCTGAGATGGGCAAGATGCTTTATCTCAATGAGAAGAATGAATTCTATCTCATGATGGATGACAGTCTCTATAGGATTAATTTAGGCTCGATGTCAGTAAAGAAGGTGGTAGAGGGCTTGTCTACAGGCTCTTACTGCGCATCGGAGAGTAACAGATACTTTGCATGGGTGGATTCTGCAAATCAGTACTCATCAAATACCATAAAAGTGATGGATTTAAAGAGTGGCAAGACCTTTGAGGTCAAAAAGGGCGACGACCAGTATCTGCGTCCGCTTGGCTTCATAGGTGAGGATTTCATATATGGACAGGCGAATGCTGCTGATGTGGTCTCTGATGCAGCCGGAAACACAACATTTCCGATGAATGGCCTTATTATTCTTGATACATCTGACCAGTCGGAGCTTAAGACATATACCCCTTCGGGCGGCTATGTCGAGAAAATTTCTGTGGATGGATATACGGTAACGATAGATCTGATTGCACAAAACAATGGTGTGTATGCAGAAATCGGTCAGGATACCATTATGAACCGGGAGGCTGATTCGAAGCAGAAGATAGCTCTTGATACGAGCCAGTCCGATACAAAGCTGACGGTCAGCGCTATTAGTATAGCAGGTGGTAAAAAGCCGGATAAGCTGAAGCAGCTGACAGCACAGATGACTATAAATTCGCATGATACTACTGTTGATTTAAAGTTTGATGACAATACAGTCCATTTCTATGTTTATGCAAAGGGGGATGTGATTTTTGCATCTGATAACATCTCGGATGCCATAAAACAGGCAAATGACAGCATGGGAGTGGTAATTGACTCAAACCAGCAGTATGTATGGATGAGGGCAAGAAAAAATGCAGTAAATGCATTTGCGAATATTGCATGTAATGAAACCGATAAGGATGCTGACAGTGTCGTGAAGTCAGTAAGTGCAATGCTTACCTACAATGATGTTACGGTAAGTGTGTCTGAGCTGATTGGAGCAGGCAGCAGTGCTGTTGATGTGCTCAAAAACAACCTGCCGGACAAGGAAATCCTGGATTTACAGGGAGTGTCTTCTGAGGATATTATCTTTTATATCAGCCAGGGCAATCCGGTATTTGCGATGACGGGAAATACGTCGGCAGTGCTTGTGACAGGATACTCTTCAAATGGAGCTTTATATATTTATAATCCGGATAATGGCGCAACAACATCGATGAGCTATGAGGATGCTGACAGAATGTTTTATAATGGTGGCTTGCATTTTATCACGTACATGACAAAATAAACAGAATAATGTTGTAATAATGCCGATTTTGTGACATTAAATGTAAGCTCCTTAGGTAAAGTTTAACAGAAATTTTCATAAGGATTGAAAAGCGGTTACAATTGGGATATATTAAATAAGTATGAAACAGGTTTAATACTTTTTGTTTAAGGAGAACGTATGAGTAAGAAGAGTATTGTCGTTACAAAAGTATGTGAAGGTCATGATAATCCAATCGCAGAGCTTGTTCAAGTGGCATGCAAGTTCGATAGTGAGATTACATTGGAGAGTGACAATCGCAAAATCAATGCAAAAAGCATCATGGGTATTATGGCATTTAATCCTTCAGATGGAATGTCTGTTGATATTGTTACAAAGGGTGATGATGAGCAGGAAGCTTTAGTTGCAATTGAAAATTTTTTAGTATGTGAATAATGAGCATGAGGAGGAAAATAGTATGCGTAAAAAGAATAACTCAAAGACAGCAAAGCCAGCAGTAAAGCCGGTTGAAGTAAAAAAAGAGGAAACAGTGGCACAGCCGGTTTCAGAGCCTAAGGCTGATGCAAAAGCCGATGTAAAGGCTGAGGTAGAAAAAGCCGTAGAGAAGACAACCGAGAAGGTTGAGAAGGCTGTTGAAAAGACAACTGAGAAGGTTGCTGAGAAGGCCGCTGAGGTTAAGGCTGATGTAAAGGACACTGTCAAGAAGACAACAGCAAAGGCAGCAAAAGCTGCAAAGACAGCTAAAGAGGCAAAAACTGCAAAGAAGGAGCCGGTAAAGCCGGAGATTATTGTTCAGTACCAGAACAGCGAGGTTGATACAGCAGCTGTCGAGGAGCGTGTTAAGGCTCAGTTCGTTGCTGAGGGACACAAGGCAGGCTTCATCAGAAAGCTTAACATCTACATCAAGCCGGAGGAGTATTCTGCATACTATGTTATAAATGATAAGTTTTCAGGTCGTGTAGATTTATTCTAATCAGACATTATTAGGGAATACATATTTTATCTAGCGCATAATAAAAGCCGATACATTTCGTGGAGACACGATGTATCGGCTTTTGTTTTATGTATAGGTATGTGTAAAAGCAGCTGTATGACAGTTTAAATGCATTATGAAATACTTAGTTGACAAAAAGGGTAACAAAAAAGCGGGTGATGGGAATCGAACCCACGTATCCAGCTTGGAAGGCTGGTGTTCTACCATTGAACTACACCCGCATAGGAATATTTAATTTGTTGTATAATGCCCAGTTCCGGAATCGAACCAGAGACACACGGATTTTCAGTCCGTTGCTCTACCAACTGAGCTAACTGGGCTTGTCTCACAACAAAAGTTATTCTACACGATTTGTCTGTTGATGTCAATATTAAAATCGAGAAAAATTGGATAGTTACAATAAACAAGAAATGTAGTATCAAAAACTATATAAAATAGAAAATGATATAATTTTATCTTGACATGAATACCATAAAGGGTTACTATGTGTATATGTTTGATTATCAAATAATTTGAATATCAAACAGAAAAATAGAATTTATACATGTTCGGAGGTACATATTATGTTGAGAGAACTGAGAATCGGAGATATGGTTGCAAAGCTTCCTATCATTCAGGGAGGCATGGGAGTTGGAGTGAGTCTTAGCAGACTGGCCGGAGCTGTTGCTAAGGAGGGTGGTGTAGGAGTGATTTCCACCGCGCAGATTGGCTTTGAGGAGCCGGAGTTTGAAAAGGACCAGGCAAAGGCTAATCTGATTGCTATCAAGAAGCATATTAAGAAAGCAAAGGAGCTTGCCTGTGGACATGGAATGGTAGGTGTCAATATCATGGTGGCTTTAAAGCATTACAAGGAGCATGTTCTGGCTGCGGTTGAAGCAGGTGCTGATGTTATCATAAGCGGGGCAGGACTTCCAATGGAACTGCCTGAGCTGGTCGATGAAAAGTCACATACAAGGATTGCTCCGATTGTTTCTTCAAAGAGAGCAGCAAATCTGATACTTAAAATGTGGGCACACAGATACAACCGCACAGCGGACTTTATTGTTATCGAGGGACCAAAGGCCGGAGGACATCTGGGATTTTCCAATGAACAGCTTGCAGATATCAAGCATATGGATTATGACAGCGAGATTAAGGAGATTATCAGCTGTGCAAAGACATATGAGGAGAAGTTTAAAAAGCACATTCCTGTAATTGTAGCGGGCGGAGTGTTTACACATGAGGATGTCATGCACTGCATAGAGCTTGGAGCCGACGGTGTGCAGGTGGCGAGCCGTTTTGTGGCGACAGAGGAGTGTGACGCATCTGATGCCTATAAGCATGCTTATCTGAACGCGAATGAGTCTGATGTGCAGATTATACAAAGCCCTGTAGGAATGCCGGGGCGTGCTGTCAGAAATGAGTTTATCAGGGGATTGGAAAAGGAAAAGCAGCATATCACAAAGTGCTACAATTGTCTTGAGAAATGTAACCCTGCAACAGTGCCATACTGTATTACGAAGGCACTGATTGCAGCGGTTAAAGGAGATATGCAAAATGGTCTGGTATTCTGCGGTGCCAATGTGGGTCGCATAAACCGGATGACTACGGTCCACGAGCTTATGAGTGAGCTTGTGGGAGCATAGGCAGTACATCCTCACAGTAGCAGCGAAGCACTTCACCTACACTCCATGCCTGCGCATAGCAGCCACGGCCGTTGTGAGGGGCATCGCCGTCAAATATCTCGCATATTGAGCCGATACAGTTGTTGAGCAGATGCTCCCTTACAGGGTCAAGCAGCTTGTCAGCGCATAAAGCGGTCGCCTTCGTGCGGCCGTTTACCTTTACATAGGCACTGATAAAACCACCGAGCAGAAAGCCCCAGGCTGTTCCCTGATGATAGGCGTGGTCGCGCTTTGAGAGAGAGCCGATGTAAATCGGATGGTAATCCTTGTGGTCAGGATCGAGCGAACGCAGTCCGCAGCCTACATACAGCTTATCCATTACCGTATCCACAATTGCTTTTTCACGCTCCTTGTCAAGCATGGTAAATGGCAGGCTTACGGCATAAATCTGGTTTGGACGGATTGTATCGTCATCCTCGTCAACCACATCATACAGGCAGCCTGTGTTTTCATTCCAGAAGCGCTTGTTGAAGGAAGTCTTTACGAGAGAAGCAAGCTGTCTGTAGCTGTCATCGTTATCGCCAAACTTAGCCTGAAGCATATCCATGGTGCACAGTGCGTTGTACCAAAGTGCATTTATCTCGACAGGCTTGCCGTGACGAGGCGTAGCAACCCAGTCACCGACACGCACATCCATCCATGTGACCTGGTCGAGTCCGCTTCCGGCATGAATGAGCCCGTCCGTGTCCATATATATGGAAAAATCAGTGCCTTTTTTATAAGTAGATATGATATCCTTTAAGCATGGATAAATATCCTTCTTTATAAATTCATAGGCATCGGGAGTGGCCACATATTCAAGATATTTGTAGACAGCATAAAAATACCACAGTGATGCATCTACAGTATTGTAGAGAGGCTCAAGTCCGCTGTCCGGGAACATATTCGGGATGAGCCCGTCCTTACAGTACTTGGCAAAGGTCAGTAGTATATCGTGGGCTTTTTCAAAACGGCCGGTGCAAAGTGTCAGGCCGGTGTATGAAATCATAGTGTCACGGCCCCAGTCTGTAAACCAAGGAAGTCCGGCGAGCACAGTGTCATAGCCTGTTGACTGTCTGTGTGCGATGAACTGGTTTGCAGCCACAGTAAGCTTCACGGCAAAGTCATCAGTGAAGCCGCTTTTTTTAATCAGCTCATCGGTGTAGTCAAGCTGCGCACGTAGTATTTCAAAAGCACTTTCGTTATCAGAAACAAGGTGTTTGGCGAAGGCTGTGTCTGAGTTGTCATTACGGGCTTCAAGCGGTACGATATCGCACATTATAGAAAAATGCATTGATTCACCGGCAGGAATATCCACACTCACGTCATATGGGCAAAATGCACAGTCGAGGCCCGGCACTTCATTGTCCACCTCGGTCTGAGCCTCAAGGTCACAGATATATTTGTCGTCTCTTTCAATAAGCTCGCCGCCTGAAAAAGCGATGCGGATACAGTGGTCATCCTGAGCTTTTGGAATGAGGGTAAAGCCGTGCTCCTGCTTTTGAACCTCGAATTTTAATGAATCGACGGTGGAACTTTCAGAGTGCTCACGGAAGTTCATAAGAGGCGTGATCAAAAGCTTAGCCGCTTCGCCTTTGTTTTGAACCTCATATGCCACGGCAGCGAGATTTTTTCCCTGTGCCAGTGCGATGTGTTTTTTTATGGTGATATCACCAGCCTCATATGTAAAGCATATGGTTCCATCGTATGTGAAATCGCTTATATATTGGATACCGTTGGTGTGGCGTCCGCCCTTGAACTGGTCACTTGAGAGGTCGTAGGTGTGGCTGCCTGTGACTATTTTTTCGTTTGTCTTTGAGAAGCAGACGTATCTTTGCACAGGAGCATGAAGGCTTGCAATCAGATAGCCCTGATGCGTACGGTTTATCGCACCGGTGACTGAACCGCCGGCATATCCGCCAAGGCCGTTGGTTAAAGCCCACTCCCTTCTTATGTTGTTTTTGAAATCGTTTTGTACTTTTATGTTAAATTGCATCGTAATCCTCCGAAATTTCACTAAATTTTTATAATATTTTAACCTATAACCATGAAAAAATCTATACGAATCGGCAAAAATCTGTTATCATTATAAAGATATATATTTTCAATATGCAAAGGAGAATTATAATGGAAGTATTTACATTGATTGCGCGTAAAAAAAATGTGGCGCTGGTATTTGTTTCATACCTGCTTGTAGCTCTTGCGGCGATAAGCCTTCTGACTATCTGCATCGGCTTTGCACCGGGTATTTTATTTGCAGTAGTATTTGGACTTATTGCATATCTTATGATAATGGCACAGAACACCGAGTTTGAATATTCATATTTTGACGGAGAGCTGCGCTTTGCCAAAATTAAAAACAAGAGCCGCAGAAAGCGCCTTGGAATATACAGCATGGAGTCTGTAGCAGCAATTGCACCGGCAGGTGACAGAAGCGTATACAATTACGAGAATGGAAATGAGATCAAGAAAATAGACTATACCTCAGGTCAGAAGGATGTACCTTATTATGATATCGTCATCAAATCGCCTGATGAGAACGTACTTATAAAGGCGGAGCTTGATGACAAGTTCCTCACAGAGGTGGAGAAAAAATACAGATCAAAGGTTAAAAGAAGAGAGGAGTAATTACTCCTCTCCTTCCAAATGGTACATTTTGGATTTTGTTTTGCCGGCATCGTATCCGGTTGAGTATCCTTTGCTGCCGTTTAACAGTCTCAGACATTTGGGACAAAGAGTGCCGAAGGTAACAGGTGCACCGCATCGCTGGCAGTGAAGACCGGCTATAGTGGAGGCTGATTCAGACTGCTTGTACTCGATGCGTCCGTCCTTTATCCAGCTCTTTACCTGTCTAAGCGGTATCTTAAAATGTTCTGCAACCTCGTATTCATTTACGTCGTGGGTACGGATAAATTCCTTTACCTCGTGGAATAATGCCAGATCAAGGCATCGTGGGCAGAGATTCTCTTTATAGTCATGTGGCAGAGGCCTTTTACAGTTTTCACATACTCTTGTGTTGTTGTTAAAAAGATTTTTAGGATTATCCATAGGTGCCTCCTTAAGCTTGTTTTATTCATTATATCATAACAGATTTTATAAAGAAAGTAGGGACTTTTATAATGTCAATTGCAGTTTTCGATTCAGGAGTCGGCGGAATAAGCGTCTTAAAGAGCCTGGTTGAAGTGATGCCTAACGAAGATTTTATATATTACGGGGATTCAGCAAATGCGCCTTATGGTACCAAAACACTTGAGCAGGTGCGAGCTTTGACCTGTGAGCATGCAAAGGAGCTGATTTTGAATCAGCATGCTAAGGGGCTTGTTGTCGCGTGCAATACAGCCACCAGTGCGGCGGTGCGTATATTAAGAGAGCAATATCCCGATGTTCCTATCGTAGGGATAGAGCCTGCAGTCAAGCCTGCGATGCTTTTTATGGAAAATCCGAGAGTGCTTGTGATGGCTACACCTATGACTATCAGGGAGGAAAAACTTAAAAAGCTTATGGACAGATACAGACACTTGGGTGAGATTATTCCATTGCCTTGTCCGGGACTTATGAATTTCGTTGAGAGAGGTGACTTGTACGGTGATGATGTGAGACAGTATCTCGAGGAACTTTTGTATTCATATTCGCATGGTGAGATAGATGCGGTTGTGCTGGGATGCACACATTATCCGTTTGTCAGAAAAATGATACAGGAGGTGCTTGGAGATAGGGTGCGTGTGTTCGATGGAGGAAACGGCACAGCGCGTGAGATGAAAAGACGTCTCGCAGAAAAAGGTCTGCTGACAGACAGCACCGCTGCAGGTACTGTGGATTTTCAAAACAGCCTGACCGGACAGAGCCATGAGGATAAAATACAGCTCTGTAAGGCACTTTTTAACAAAAAAATTTAGTTGTTATTTATAGAATATTACAAATCTAAAAAAAGTATAAAATAATCACGGCTTTTTTAATAAAATATTTCTAAAATGTACATTGTTAGGACATAATTACCACATATACTTGTTAATGTAAGAGGAACAAAACCTTTTACATTATTCCCTTTTTATTAATAAACATTTTCATAACTAAACTCCTCGAGAAAGGATCGCGTTGTTACCGCGTGTAACATCGCGGTCCTTTCTCACGTTTTGCATGCAGGCTGCGGAGCCGCAGCCTTACTGTTTTAGCTATGTACAACGCTTCCACATATATCGTTCAGCACACACATGTCACAGTGCGGTGTGGTTCGGGCAGTGCATACGGCGCGTCCATGATCAACCAGCCTGTGGCAGAAGTCATTGCTCTCCTCGGGTGGGATGATTTTCCAAAGCTCCATCTCCACTTTTTTCGGGTCCTTTATTCCATCTACAAGTCCTATACGGTTGCAAAGGCGTATGCAGTGTGTGTCGGTGACGATGGCAGGCTTGCCGTACACATCACCCATAATCAGGTTGGCACTCTTTCTGCCGACCCCCGGCAGCTTCAGCAGATCGGTCATATTGTCAGGCACAAGACCGCCAAAATCATCGCGAAGCATCCTCATGCAGGCACTTATATCACGTGCCTTACTCTTTCCCAGGCCGCATGGACGTACAATTTCTTCTATGTCGGAAACATCAGCATCGGCGAGAGCCTCGATGGAAGGATATTTTTTGAACAAATCAACCACGACTACATTTACGCGGGCATCAGTGCACTGGGCTGCGAGCCTGACTGATACGAGCAGCTTCCAGGCCTCGTCGTACTCAAGAGTGCAATCGGTGCGGGGATATGCGGTTTTTAGTCTTTTTATTACTTCAATGGCTAATTTTTCTTTTGTCATATGAGCCTCCTTATATTTGCGACTATTCAGTAACTTTATTTTATAGTATACAAAAATGCGCGGAGATTGTAAAATGGATTTACGTGGAGCGGATTACGTGAGAGGAACGGTGTGAAACTGGAAAATATGAATAACGCATATGCAAATAAAAAATGTACAAATAACATATATATAAACAACAGATATACAATAGAAGTAACTAGGAAAAGAATAAAAAACATGTATCTTCGTGTGAAGGACACGGATGGCACACTATCAGTGAGTGCTCCTTATGGTATGAGTGATACAGAAATCAGGAAATTTGTGGAGAGCAAATCAGACTGGATTGAGCGGACCATACAGGAAATGCTTGTTGCAAGACAGCTTAAGGAACAGGAGCCGGTTATGGCACCCTTCATGGAGAGGGAGATGCGCAGGGAGCTTAAGATGCAGCTGCAGAGGTGTATCGACAAATGGGAGCCGGTTATGGGAGTTAAGTCAGCCGGCTTTACGATAAAGAAGATGAAGACAAGGTGGGGATCATGCAACGTGAAGTCACATCATCTGAATTTCAATCTTCTGCTGGCTAAGGTGCCGTCGGAGTGCGCAGAGTATGTGGTGGTTCACGAACTTACACATCTGCTTGAGCCAAGCCATAATGCCAGGTTCTGGTCGCTGATGGAACATTATCTACCGGGAAGCAAAAAGCTGCGTAAACAACTAGCTGGCTTTTCTGCGCAGGATATGATATGATATTATTAAGGACTCACTTAGAGAAAGGAAGCTTCAAATGGAATTTTGGGATATATACGATAAGGATAAAAAGCCGACAGGCCGTACAATGAAAAAAAACGACTGGATACTTAAGGATGGAGAGTATCATCTTTCAGTGCTTGGCGTGATTCACAGACCTGATGGCAGGTTCCTTATCACACAGCGTGTCATGACAAAGGCATGGGCACCGGGCTGGTGGGAGGTTTCAGGAGGAGCCGCACAGGCAGGTGAGAGCTCATTTACCGCAGTCTGCAGAGAGGTGAAAGAAGAGGTGGGTCTTGATGTATCACAGTGTCCGGGAGGGCTTGCCTATACCTATCACAGAGAGAATCCGGGCGAGGGTGACAACTATTTCGTGGATGTTTACCGCTTTGAGCTTGATTTCAAGGAGTCTGACGTACAGATTCAGACAGAGGAGGCACTTGGGTTTAAAATTGCCACACTCGATGAAATAAAAGAGCTTGCTGCGCAGGGGGTGTTCCTGCACTATGACAGCATAAAGCAGGTATTTGAAAATTAATTGTTATGATTATGATAATAAGATAACATAGAATTATAAGATTACATAGAATTATAAGATTACATAGAATTATAAGGAGCAGATTATGGCATTACCAAAGGATCCGGTTATGCTGCTTAGTTTTGTAAACACACAGCTTCGGGACAATTATTCAGGATTGAAGGAGCTTGCGGCAGCATATGATATTGATGAGAAAGAGCTTTGCGACAAGCTTGCACAGATTGATTACAAATATGACGAGACTGTCAATCAGTTTAAGTAGATTTTCAGCATACATATTAAAAGTGATGGAAGGATAAGATAATGGAGACATGCTGCGATTTTTGCGCATACAATGAATATGACGAGGATGATGAAGAGTATTATTGCTCGGTAAATATGGACGAGGATGATATGGCGAGATTTGTCCAGAGCAGCTATAAGCGCTGCCCGTTTTACCGCTCAGGCGATGAATACAGGGTTGTCCGTCACCAGATGTGAAGCATTATAACAAAATATAATAAATATAATTAAAAAATAAATTGCATTAATCAATTTAAGGCTGTATAATAAGTTGGTTATTTTAAAAATTAAGAATTTACAAATATACAAAGCATATTGATAAGGAGGAAAATTATGCCTGTAAAATACGTGTTCGTCACCGGTGGAGTTGTTTCCGGTCTTGGAAAAGGAATTACCGCAGCGTCTCTTGGACGTCTTTTAAAAGCTCGTGGATACAAGGTGACAATGCAGAAGTTCGATCCATACATTAATATTGATCCGGGTACCATGAACCCTATTCAGCACGGAGAGGTGTTTGTAACAGACGATGGAGCTGAGACAGATCTTGACCTGGGACACTATGAGCGTTTTATTGATGAGAGCCTGACAAAGAACTCAAACGTCACCACAGGAAAGGTATACTGGTCAGTATTACAGAAAGAACGTCGTGGTGACTACGGCGGAGGAACAGTACAGGTTATCCCTCATATCACCAATGAGATAAAGAGCAGATTCTACAGGGATTTCACATCTGAGGATACCACAATCGCAATCATCGAGGTGGGTGGTACAGTCGGCGATATCGAGAGTCAGCCGTTCCTCGAGGCAATCAGACAGTTCCAGCATGAGGTGGGACACGACAATGCCATCCTGTGTCATGTGACACTGATTCCATACATCAAGGCGTCAGGAGAGCTCAAGACAAAGCCTACACAGGCCAGCGTAAAGGAGCTTCAGGGCATGGGAATCCAGCCGGATATCATTGTATGCCGTTCAGAGCATGAGCTTGACCAGAAGCTTAAGGACAAGATTGCACTGTTTTGTAACGTGCCAAATTCACACGTATTACAGAACCTTGATGTGGAGTATCTCTATGAGGCACCACTTGCCATGGAGCAGGAGAATCTTGCAAAGGTTGCATGCGAGTGCTTGAATCTCGACTGTCCTGAGCCGGATCTTGCAGACTGGAAGCAGATGGTTGAGGATCTCCGTCATCCTGATAAAGAGGTAAAGATCGCGCTTGTCGGAAAATATACAGCACTTCACGATGCATACATTTCAGTTGTTGAGGCACTGAAGCATGGCGGTATTCCTGAGCATACCACAGTTGATATAAAGTGGGTTGACTCAGAGGAGCTTAATGATGACAATGCAGCAGAGGTATTCAAGGGTATTCAGGGAATTATCGTTCCGGGAGGCTTTGGAGACCGTGGTGTTGAGGGCATGATTGCAGCAGCTAAGTATGCCAGGGAAAACAATATCCCATATCTGGGACTCTGCCTTGGAATGCAGGTGGCAATCATCGAGTATGCGCGCCACGTATGTATGTTCCATGATGCACACAGTATAGAGCTTGATCCAAACACTACTCATCCGGTTATCGCACTTATGCCTGACCAGAACGGAATAGAGGATATCGGAGGTACACTTAGACTTGGCTCTTATCCATGTGTACTCGACAAGACATCAAAAGCATACCAGGTATATGGAACAGAGAATATAAGCGAGCGTCATCGTCATCGTTATGAGGTAAATAATGATTACAGAACAGCTCTCACAGAGCATGGCATGAAGCTTTGCGGTACATCACCTGATGGCAGAATCGTGGAGATGATTGAGATTCCGGAGCATCCGTGGTTTATCGCCACACAGGCACATCCTGAGCTTAAGTCGCGTCCGAATCGTCCACATCCGCTTTTCCATGGCTTCATAGAGGCGGCAAACAAGGTGAACAGATAATTTTTCGTTATATTTAATACAATATTTAGAAAGTGCGGTTGATTTTGACCGCACTTTTTCTTATAATAAAGTGAAGCTTCACACTTTATATATTGTGAGGAGCCGGTTTCATAGGAATGACTATAAAAATTGCAGGTCAAATTTGCTTTGAAGCTTGTAATAAATAAGAAAAGAACGGAGAAAATATGGATAATCAGGGACCTAATAACTATAATTACAACAATGGCCCGGGCAATAATGGGTCCGGTGGAAACGGAAATAATGGTGGCAACAGACCGGGTGGAAACGGTGGCAGAAACAACCGTGGCGGACAGGGTATCATGGCATTTATCCTGCTGACACTCGTGGCATTGTTTGTGTATGCACTTATATCAAACAGCATATCGCATGCCAGCACACAGGAAAAGTCATACAGCGATTTCATAAAACAGCTCGACAAGGGTAATGTCAAGAGCGTGGAGTTTGATTCCTACGAGATAGACTACAAGCTTGTGGATGACGGACACAAGGATTATGACATCACATATTACACAGGCCGTGTGGCTGATGATGAGCTTGTGCCGACACTCAAAAAAGCAAAGACCTCAGAGGGCAAGTCTATTGAGATAAAGGCAGCGATACCTGATAATACATCTACATGGATTTTTAATATATTAAGCTTTATAGTTCCGCTTATACTGCTGTGGGTGCTTTTAGCATTTGTTTCAAAGAAGATGGGCGGCAGCATGGGGATGGGAGTCGGCAAATCGACTGCCAAGGTATATGTGGAGAAGTCCACAGGCGTCAACTTTAAGGATGTTGCGGGACAGGATGAAGCCAAGGAATCTTTACAGGAGGTTGTTGATTTCCTTCACAATCCTAAGAGATATACAGATATCGGAGCCAAGCTTCCTAAGGGAGCACTTCTCGTGGGACCTCCGGGAACAGGTAAGACACTCCTTGCCAAGGCAGTAGCAGGAGAGGCAGGAGTACCATTTTTCTCACTTGCAGGTTCAGACTTTGTGGAGATGTTTGTCGGAGTCGGAGCTTCGAGAGTGCGTGATTTGTTCAAGGAAGCACAAAAGATGGCACCATGTATTATCTTTATCGATGAGATAGATGCAATAGGAAAGAGCCGTGACAGCAGATACGGCGGTGGCAATGACGAGCGTGAGCAGACACTAAACCAGCTCCTTGCAGAGATGGACGGCTTTGATACATCAAAGGGATTACTTATATTAGCGGCAACTAACCGCCCTGAGGTGCTGGATAAGGCGCTTCTTCGTCCGGGACGTTTTGACAGAAGAATCATTGTTGACAAGCCTGACTTAAAAGGACGTCTGGAGACCTTAAAGGTACACTCAAAGGATGTCAAGATGGATGAGTCGGTAGATCTCGATGCACTGGCACTTGCCACTGCAGGACTTGTGGGCTCAGATCTTGCCAATATGATTAATGAGGCTGCCATCAATGCAGTCAAAAACGGCAGACAGCTTGTAAACCAGTCAGATCTCTTTGAGGCCTTTGAGCTTGTTGCGGTTGGTGGCAAGGAAAAGAAGGACCGTGTCATGAGCGATAAAGAGAGAAAAATCGTTTCATACCATGAGGTTGGACACGCACTTGTATCAGCCCTGCAGAAAAACACAGAGCCTGTGCAGAAAATCACAATCGTACCACGTACCATGGGAGCACTCGGATATACACTCCAGACACCTGAAGAGGAGAAATACCTTGAGACAAAGGACGAGCTTCTCGCCAAAATCACAACATATATGGCAGGACGTGCAGCAGAGGTGCTGGTATTTAACTCAGTCACAAGCGGAGCCGCAAATGATATAGAAAATGCCACAAAGATAGCCCGTGCCATGGTAACTATGTACGGAATGTCAGATAAATTCGGCATGATGTGCCTTGCAACAGTACAAAACCAGTACTTAGAGGGCGGAGCAGGATTAATCTGCGGAGAGAATACAGCGTCGCAGATAGATGATGAGGTACTCTCAATCATCAACAGCAGCTACGCAGAGGCCATGAAGCTCCTCGATGAAAACAGAGAAATCCTCGACAGTATATCAGATTATCTCTACGAGAAGGAAACAATCACAGGTAAGGAATTCATGAAGATGTTCCGCGATATGAAGGGACTCCCTGACCCGGACGAGGAGAACAAAGAGCAGGAGGCCACACAGAATGATGCGCAGAAAGATACGACATCAGCAGCAGATCCACTCCTCCGTAACGCCATAGACAAGCCTGCAGATACAAATGAATCTTCCGGATATACAGCGCCGGATGATAATACATTGAATAACTAGTACTTTATAGGTCAATTTTCGAACACAACGAGCAACCAAGCAATTTTCGCGTAGCGAAAGAGCGAAAAAAGAATTTCGCACAAAAAAAGCGCAGTAGAAAAGAGTTTCGCACACATAAACTGAAAAAAGCCGGAGGGTACACAGTGTGTTCAGAAGAAAAATATGAACTGCAGCGGGCTTCCGGGCAAGAAAAGGGACGAAAAAGCCTTGCAAACAAAGAAAACCAAACGGAGAGAAACCCCGCGGCTGACTTCATATTTTCCTGAGGAATACACTGTGTGCCATGCCGGCAACCACACAACCTGAAGGTGCGAAACTCCACCACAACCTAAAAGAGCGAATATGGAAAAAACATTTGATATCAAAGAAGAATTAAAAAAACTCCCGGATGCCCCGGGAGTTTATATTATGCATGACAAGGATGATGTAATCATATATATCGGCAAAGCCAAAAGCCTGACGAAGCGAGTACATCAGTACTTTCAGGCGAGCCACAATGAGGGCATCAAGAAAAAACAGATGGTAGAGCATATAGATCATTTTGAGTATATAGTTACCGACTCTGAGCTTGAGGCCCTTGTTTTGGAGTGCAACCTGATAAAGGAGCATACACCAAAGTACAATACTATGCTTCGTGATGACAAGACATATCCGTACATCAAGGTGACACTGGGAGAGGACTATCCGAGGGTGCTGTTTTCGCGTCAGATGAAAAAGGACAAATCCCGTTACTTTGGTCCGTATACGAGTGCCTCTGCGGTGAAAAGCTCGATAGATCTGATAAACAAAATCTATAAGCTTCGCACCTGCAACCGCAGGCTGCCGCGTGATATAGGAGCAGACCGGCCGTGCCTCAACTATCATATACACCAGTGCAATGCACCATGCCAGGGGTATGTGACGAAGGAAGAGTATGCCATATCTGTAAAGGGCGCGATAGATTTCTTAAACGGTGACTATGAGCAGACAATAAAGGCTCTTAGCGATAAAATGCTAAAGGCCTCAGAGAGCATGGAGTTTGAGAAGGCGGCTGAATACAGGGATCTGATAAACAGTGTGAAACAGGTAGCACAGAAGCAGAAGATAACAAATGCCGACGGCGAGGATAAGGATATCATAGCACTGGCAAATGATGATACTGATGCCGTGGTGCAGGTGTTTTTCATAAGAAACGGAAAGCTTATAGGCAGAGACCATTTCCATGTGAGGGTTGGAAGCGAGGAGGCTGCGGATGATGTGTTAAATAACTTTGTGAAGCAGTTTTATTCCGGAACACCTTTTATACCGCGCGAGGTCATGCTGCAGAGTGAAATAGAGGATATGGCTGTTTTGGAGCAGTGGCTCAGCGAAAAGCGAGGCAGGCGGGTGAATATAAAGGTGCCGCAGAAGGGCATGAAGGAAAAGCTTGTTGAGCTTGCCTACAAGAACGCACTCTTAGTGCTCAGCCAGGATAAGGAGCGGATAAAGAGAGAAGAGGGGCGCACAATAGGAGCTGTAAAGGAAATCGAGGGACTTTTGGGCTTACACGGCTTAAACCGTATGGAGGCCTATGATATTTCCAATATCAACGGCTTTGAGACTGTCGGCTCCATGATAGTGTATGAGAAGGGCAAGCCTAAAAAGAGCGATTACAGAAAGTTTAAGCTTCGCACAATTACGGGACCTGATGATTATGCGTCAATGCACGAGGTGCTCACACGCCGCTTTACACATGGTATGGAAGAACAGAAGCAGCTTGAAAAAGATGGCTCTCCACAGGAAATAGGCAGCTTCAACCGTTTTCCGGATATTATAATGATGGATGGTGGAAGAGGTCAGGTGAATATATGCCTTCAGGTGCTTTCCGAGCTGGGACTCGACATACCTGTGTGTGGCATGGTGAAGGATGATTTTCACCGCACAAGAGGTCTTTATTACAACAATGTGGAGATACCTATCGACCGCCACGGCGAAGGCTTCAAGCTCATCACAAGAATACAGGATGAGGCACACCGCTTTGCAATAGAGTTTCATAGGTCACTGCGCTCAAAAAGTCAGGTACATTCGGTGCTTGATGATATTGAAGGCATAGGACCGGCGCGCAGAAAGGCGCTCATGCGCCGCTACCAGTCGCTAGAGAAGATAAAGGAAGCAGATGTCGAAGACCTTATGCAGACAGAGACCATGAACGAAAAAGCAGCACAGGCAGTGTATGCATTTTTCCACTCTGCCACGTAGATTTTGAAGCTAATCTGTGGTATACTAAAAAACAAATATACATCAAGGGGGACCGCGAATGGATGCATTACACTCAGTATCAGTTGCAAAGGTAGCAGAATTGCTCGATCTCAACAATCTCACAAAAGAGATGAACCTAAAGGAGAGGGCGATAGAGTGCTCGGACGTCAACAGACCGGCGCTTCAGCTCTCAGGATATTTTGATCATTTTGAGGAGAGACGAATACAGATTATCGGAAATGTAGAGTATACTTATATAGAGAAGATGAGCGACAGCGAGAAAAAAGAGCGCTATAGCCGCTTCATGGAGTTTGATATACCATGTATCATCTTCTGCAGAGATTTACAGCCGGATGAGATATTTATGGAAGAGGCCAGAGAGCACAGCATACCGGTGCTGTCAACAGGTCGTTCCACATCAAGCTTTATGGCTGAGCTCATCTATTGTCTTGGTGAACAGCTCGCACCATGCATAACAGTGCACGGCGTGCTGGTAGATGTATACGGCGAGGGAGTAATGATCACAGGCGAGAGCGGTATCGGAAAGAGTGAGGCCGCACTCGAGCTCATCAGACGAGGCCATCGTCTCGTGACGGATGATGTGGTGGAAATCAGAAAGATCAACGAGCATACGCTCATGGGCACTTCGCCTGAGATTACCAGACACTTTATAGAGCTTCGAGGCATCGGAATCATCGATGTCAAGACACTTTACGGAGTAGAGTGTGTAAAGGAAAAACAGCAGATAGACCTCGTAATCAAGCTCGAGGACTGGAAAAAGGAGGCAGAGTACGACAGACTCGGCCTCGAGGAAGAATATGCCGAGTATCTCGGCAACAAGGTAGTGTGTCATTCACTGCCAATCAGACCGGGACGTAATCTGGCGGTCATCGTAGAGACAGCAGCAGTCAATCACAGACAAAAGAAGATGGGCTACAATGCAGCTCAGGAGCTGTATCGCCGCGTTCAGGCAAATCTTACAAAAAATTCGGAGGCATAATAAATCATGGCAACAGAAAAGAAAAACGCCTGGGAGAAATATCCACAGGGACCTGAAAGAGAAAAATTATTTGCATTTGCAGAGGATTACAGAAGATTCATATCCGGCTGCAAGACAGAGCGTGAATGTACGTCAGCAGTGTATGCTGATGCCACAGGACACGGCTTTGAGGATCTTGATGAGCTCATCGAGACAGGAAAGAGCGTAAAGGCAGGAGATAAGATCATAGCAAACAATATGGGAAAGGGACTGGCACTGTTTATCGTGGGCAGCAAGCCTCTTGAGAAGGGTATGAATATCCTCGGAGCTCATATTGATTCACCTAGAATGGACTTAAAGCAGGTGCCTTTATACGAGGACACAGATATGGCACTTTTCGATACCCATTACTATGGTGGTATCAAGAAATACCAGTGGGTTACATTGCCGCTTGCACTTCACGGAGTCATCTGCAAAAAGGATGGCAGCACAGTGACAGTCAATATCGGAGACAAGCCAAATGATCCTGTAGTGGGTGTGAGCGATCTGCTTATTCACCTGTCAGGCGAGCAGATGGGCAAGAAGGCTTCAGAGGTCATAAAGGGCGAGAGCCTTGATGTGCTCATTGGAAGCATACCGGGACCAGAAAAGGACGATGATGACAAGGATATCAAGGAGAGAGTAAAGGCCAATATCCTCACAATACTTTCACAGGAGTACGGTGTGGACGAGGATGATTTCCTTTCAGCAGAGATAGAGGTGGTACCTGCCGGAGAGGCAAGAGACTACGGACTTGACAGAAGTATGATCATGGGGTACGGCCACGACGACAGAGTGTGCGCATATCCTTCATACAGAGCTATGCTTGAGATAGAGGGCGCACCGGAATATACAAGTGTATGCCTGCTCGTGGACAAAGAGGAAATCGGCTCAGTGGGAGCCAGCGGCATGCAGTCACGCTTTTTCGAAAACTGTGTGGCAGAGGTGATGAACCTGGCAGGAGACTATAGCGAGCTTGCAGTCAGACGTGCACTGAAAAACTCAAAGGTACTCTCATCAGACGTATCAGCAGCCTTTGACCCGAACTATCCATCGGTTATGGAAAAGAAGAACTCGGCATACTTTGGAAAGGGTCTCGTATTCAACAAATATACAGGCGCCAGAGGCAAATCAGGATCAAATGATGCCAACGCAGAGTATGTTGCAAGGCTTAGAAATATCATGGATACAGCAGATGTTTCATTCCAGACAGCAGAGCTTGGAAAGGTAGACGAGGGAGGCGGCGGAACAATCGCATATATCCTCGCAAACTATGACATGAATGTTATTGACAGCGGTGTGCCGGTGCTCAACATGCATGCGCCATGGGAAATCATCAGCAAGGTCGATTTATATGAGGCATTCAGAGGCTACATTGCATTTTTGAAGGAAGCATAGGCTAAAGGAATATAAGATGAATCAGACATTTGTAAAAAGTGTAACAGAACAATTGCCGCAGCTTGGTCTCCTGCAGGATGAGCCGATGAAAAAACACACGACCTTCCGCATAGGAGGCCCGGCAGATTACTATGCAGAGCCTGATATGAGCCAAATTTCAAAGCTTATAGAGATGGCTAAGGCATGTGATATGCCGGTTACAGTGATAGGAAACGGAAGCAATCTGCTGGTAGGAGATAAGGGCATAAGAGGCCTTGTAATTGGTATTGGAAAAGGCCTGTCTGAAATCGAGGTGACAGAAGCTGTGGCGCAGCAAAGCACAGCGCAGAACCTCACAGCACAAGACAACGGTCATATCATCACAGCTGGCGCCGGTGCTATCCTTGCAGCAGTGGCGGCAAAGGCAGCGGAGGCATCGCTTTCAGGTCTTGAGTTTGCATCGGGCATCCCGGGAAGTGTTGGCGGAGCGGTAGTCATGAACGCAGGAGCCTACGGTGGAGAGATAAAGGATGTCCTAATCGATGCCACAGTGCTCACAGCAGAGGGCAAGCTAAAGACTGTCACAAGGGATGAGCTTGACTTATCCTACAGGCACAGCATAGTCCCGGAAAAGGGCTATATAGTGCTGTCAGCCAGATTCAGGCTCACACCAAAGCCTAAGGATGAGATAAAGTCATATATGGCAGAGCTTCGCACAAAGAGAGTTCAGAAGCAGCCGCTTGAGTACCCAAGTGCAGGCAGCACCTTTAAGAGACCGGAGGGCTATTTTGCAGGGAAGCTTATCATGGATGCAGGCCTTCGAGGCTACAGCGTGGGAGATGCACAGGTGTCTAAAAAGCACTGCGGCTTTGTAGTTAATAAGGGTGAAGCCACTGCAGCGGATGTCCTGACACTCATAAAGGATGTGCAGGAAACAGTTTTAAAGCAGTTTGGAGTAAAGCTCGAACCGGAAGTTAAGATGATTGGAGAATTCTAGTGAAATTTGTAATAGTGACGGGCATGTCAGGTGCCGGAAAAAGCACAGCAATGAAAATGATGGAGGATATGGGATATTTCTGTATAGACAATCTGCCTATACAGCTATTAGATAAGCTCATAGACTTTTCAAATACCTTCCACAGTGATGTGTCCAAGGTGGCAGTCGGCATAGATGTGCGAAACGGCTCAGGAATTGATGCGATTCCACAGACACTCGAGCAGCTAAGGCAGAAAAACTTTCCGTATGAGATACTTTTCCTCGATGCTGAGGATGAGGTGCTTGTAAAGCGATACAAGGAGACGAGGCGAAACCATCCTCTCGCAGGAAGTGAGCGCATCAATAAGGGCATCGTGCTTGAGAGGGAAAAGCTGCAGTATTTAAAGGACAATGCTGACTATATCATAGACACAAGCCAGCTTCTCACAAGGGAGCTTAAAATTGAGCTGGAAAAGATATTTGTGCAGAATGAGGATTACAAAAATCTGTTTATCACGATACTGTCCTTCGGCTTCAAGTATGGCATACCGTCAGACTCTGATATAGTCATGGATGTGAGGTTTCTGCCAAATCCCTACTATGTGGACGGACTGCGCGCGAAAACCGGCAATGATAAGGAGATACAGGACTATGTCATGCAGTTTCCGGAGGCAAATGAGTTTATCGACAAGCTTGATGATATGATAAAGTTTCTCATTCCAAACTATATCTCTGAGGGCAAGAACCAGCTTGTTATATCTATAGGCTGCACCGGAGGCAAGCACCGCTCGGTAACACTTGCAAACGAGCTGTACAAGAGGCTTAGCGGCTGTAATGACTATGGACTTAAGATAGAGCATCGCGACATAGGAAAGGATGCATTGAGAGGTAAATAACATGTCATTTTCCAGTGATGTAAAGGAAGAGCTGGCAAAGCAGGTATCAAAGAGCAGGCACTGTCAGCTCGCTGAGCTTGCAGGCATCATAGAGCTTTCAGGTCGTATCAATGAAAAAACAAAGGGACTTGAGCTCGACACCGAAAACCTGTTGCTTTTAAATAAATATGCCACACTTATGAAGCGTGCCTTTGGCACAGATACCACAAAGGCGCTGGATGAGCAGGATACCGGAAAGATACTTGCAGCGCTTAAAATCACGGCACAGCCTGTCAACAGACAGACCACAGACGGACTGCTTCTTATGCAGACATGCTGCAAGAGAGCCTTTATCAGGGGAGCTTTCATGGCAGCAGGCTCGATAAGCGACCCCAACAAAGCGTACCATTTTGAGATAGTGTGTCATACGAAAGAGCAGGCAAAGCAGCTTCAGGAGCTCTTGTGCGGCTTTGATACGGATGCAAAGATAGTAGAGCGCAAGGGGCACTATGTAGTGTACATAAAGGAGGGCGCCCACATCGTGGACAGTCTCAACATCATGGAGGCGTATGTGTCACTCATGAAGCTGGAAAATGTGCGCATATTAAAGGAAATGCGCAACAGTGTAAACCGTAAAGTAAACTGCGAAACCGCAAACATCAGCAAGACTGTGAATGCGGCAGTAAAGCAGATAGAGGATATCAGACTGATACAGAAAATGAGAGGACTCGATGATTTACCGGCGCAGCTTCGGGAGATGGCGCTGCTTCGGCTTGAATATCCGGATGCACCGCTAAAGGAGCTCGGAGGCTATCTGGATCCGCCAATGGGCAAATCGGGAGTCAACCACAGGCTTAGAAAATTATCGGCGATTGCGGAGGAACTGAGATAGATGAAGAAAAAGCTTTTATTTGTATTTAATCCCAAATCAGGTAAGGGACTCATAAAGGAGCACCTGGTAAATATCGTGGACATCATGACAAAGGCCGGATACAAAATCACCATTTATCCTACACAGTGTCAGGGAGATGCCATAAAAAAGGTCAGGAAAAATGCTAAGAAGTATGACCTTGTAGTGTGCAGCGGCGGAGACGGCACACTCGACGAGGTAGTGACCGGCATGGAGCAAAGCGAGGTAAATGTACCGATAGGATACATCCCTGCGGGCAGCACCAATGACTTTGCAAACTCTCTCGGCATACCAAAAAATATGGAGGAGGCCGCAAGAGTTGCCGTAAACGGTACTCCATTCCCGTGTGATGTGGGAGGCTTCAACGGAGATACCTTCGTATATGTTGCAGCCTTTGGCCTTTTTACAGAGGTATCCTACCAGACCTCGCAGCAGATGAAAAATATACTGGGACACGCCGCATATATTTTAGAGGGTGCAAAGCACCTGATGGATATCACCTCGTACAGGATGAAGGTGAGCCATGACGGTGAGATAATAGAGGATGAGTTTATATATGGAATGGTGACTAACTCTCTTTCGGTAGGAGGCTTCAAGGGCATATCAGGTCCTGACGTGCTGCTTGACGATGGCCTTTTTGAGGTGACACTCATCAAGAATCCAAAGAACCCAATCGAGCTCAACAAGATACTTGCGGGACTGGCAAAACGTGAAAATGACAATGAGCTCATCTACTCCTTCAAGACCAGTGAGCTGCATGTGGAGAGTGAGGAGGAGGTACCGTGGACACTCGACGGAGAGTTTGGCGGCAGCCACACGGATCTGACCATCACTAATTTGAACAAACAGATTACTATTATGTGCTGATAAATACACAATCGGACATAAAATAGTAATAGTACACAATTTTTTGTCTGATTGTGTTAAAAATTTAACTTTATTTTTATAAGGTTATGTAATATAATAACATTAGCTTTTAATTAACAGGAGGAAAAAATATGTTAGTATCTGCAACAGAAATGCTTAAGAAAGCAAAAGAAGGACATTACGCAGTAGGTCAGTTCAACATCAACAACCTTGAGTGGACAAAATCAATACTTTTAACAGCAGAGGAGCTTAAGAGCCCTGTAATCCTTGGTGTATCTGAGGGTGCCGGAAAGTACATGACAGGCTTCGGTACAGTAGCAGCAATGGTTAAGGCTATGCATGACGAGCTCGGTATTACAGTACCTGTAGCACTTCACCTTGATCACGGCACATACGAAGGATGCTACAAGTGCATCAAGGCCGGCTTCACATCAATCATGTTCGACGGATCTCATTATCCAATCGATGAGAACGTTGCAAAGACAAAAGAGTTAGTAGCAGTTGCTCATGCAATGGGCATGTCTATCGAGGCTGAAGTTGGTTCAATCGGTGGCGAGGAAGACGGAGTTGTTGGAATGGGCGAGTGCGCAGATCCAGATGAGTGCAAGAGAGTTGCTGATCTTGGTGTAGATATGCTTGCAGCAGGAATCGGAAACATTCACGGAAAATATCCTGCAAACTGGCAGGGACTCAGCTTTGAGACTCTTGACGCTATCCAGCAGAAGACTGGTGTTATGCCATTAGTACTTCACGGTGGTACAGGAATCCCAGCTGACATGATCAAGAAAGCAATCGACCTTGGAGTATCTAAGATCAATGTTAACACAGAGTGCCAGCTTTCATTCGCAGATGCAACACGTAAATACATCGAGGCCGGAAAGGATCTTGAGGGCAAGGGATTTGACCCTCGTAAGCTTCTTGCTCCTGGTGCTGAGGCAATCAAGGCAACAGTTAAGGAGAAGATGGAGCTTTTCGGATCAGTTGGAAAGGCTGAATAATATTGCCATAATTTAGTGTGTGGTGTTGCGACAAGCTCGCGGATATGCTCACGGCTCGTCTCATAATTCCGCACACAAGTGGCTGTAAGAATTGTATATTAAAAAAGCCCTGGCATTCGTGCCGGGCTTTTTTTTCATAAAAATACAATTTACATTGAAAATCTTATTAAGCTATGATAAAATTTAGAAATTTTATCGCAGTGGTAAGTTTCGGCTTAACCTGCTTTGGATTAGGGTATTCCTTTGGTAAGGATAACAGTAAGACACAAAAATAGTCGCCCCGACCTGCAAGTTGAGCGACTATTTTTAGTTAATTGATTTAATGGGTCAACCGTCTATCGGTGGCACCCTTTTTGTATAATTAATATATCACGAATTGGTTTAAAATTCAACTCAAAAATCACTTTTGGTAATAGGTGAGTCAATCTGATTTTTCCTTTGGAAGCCTTGGTGTTGAAATTAGAATATAAATTTGCTAATGTTGAAATAAGCATGGAAAATTTATATGGTTACGAGGAATGTTTAATATTAATACCTTGAATGGTTGTAATTCAATATTAGATAAAATAGTCGGTTATGAGTTTGAAAAATATCTGTATTAAATGTGTTTGGTTGTAGAAAGGAAGATACAAATGAAAGATACAAAATATCCATCAATATTATACCATTATGCAAGCATGGAAAAAGCTATAAGCATATTAAAATATAAAAATTTTAGATTATCGGATATTACGAAAAGCAATGATGTGAATGAAATGAGTATTTGTTTTCCGAGACTTTTCGATGAGATGATAAATAGTTATGATGCATATGATGGATTTAGTTATGAGTTTACTTATAAAGAAAAAGATGGAAGAGAAGGATTTGGTATTTTGGTAAAAGAATTAAGGAAAAGAATTGAAAAAGAATTTGAAGATGGAACCATATCTACTTTTGTAATATGCCTTTCGGAAGAGGGTGACTTGTTAAGTCAATGGAGAGGATATGCGGATGACGGAAGGGGAATGTGTTTGGGATTCAATGTACATGAATTATTGGAATTTACAGATGCTTCCACCATTACAGGATATGCTTTGGAAAAGGTACAATATTTATCAAAAGAAGCACTTGACCACTGGATAAAAAATGTTGCAAATGAATTATTGCAATTAGTGAATACTATTTTGGGGGCAATTAAGGATGGAAATATAGTTTATAGTTCAGATGTGGAATTTGATAAAGATATATTTGATACGTTGTACTATAATATAATAGCTGAAATAGAAGAAAGTATAAAGTTTAAAGCAGATGGATTTAAAGAGGAAGAAGAGTGGCGCCTTTTTATAAAAAATTCATTGAACAAGGATGAAATAGATAAAAAAGAGTATTCTTCGATTGGACGCTTATCAGAGGAAACACGTAGAAAATCAAGTGAGTTTGTGGATGCTAATATTGATTTCAATGTAAAAGAAAATGATATTGTGCCTTTTATAAGTTTAGGGTTCGACAAGTTTCATAATAATTTGATAAGTGAAGTAATATGTGGCCCTAACAATATGATTAGGAAAAGTGACTTGGATATGTTTTTACGCAAGTATGGCTATAGTAATTGTGAACATAGAAAATCAAGCATTACATATATTGTAAGGTAATGTATATGGTATCATAGAAGTAAGCTGACAAAATAGAATATTTACGGAAGGAATAAGAGATGGAAGATTACATTGTGGCACTAATATCGGCAGTGGCATCATTTATAGCAGCCTATTTAGGAGCTTGTTTGGCATTGAAGAATATTAAAAAAGAAAAATATTTTGAAGAACGAAAACGATTATATTATGAACTGGCTGGGATATTACCTGTTACAGATGAATTTATAGCGCAGTCGGATTATTTACAAGATTACGACTGTGGTGGAAATGCGAAACAAAAAATTGAAATTATGAAAATGAGGTTACAAGATGCAGAAGACCGGCTAAAGATAAAGAAAGTGGGAAAATATACATCTAAAGAAATATATGAAATAGAAACAGAGATTAGTAATTGGAAGTATATAATAAAGAAACATAAAGAATATTTGCAAGAAATGGAAGCGTTACATAAAAAGTTAGAAGCGTTTGATAAAAGTGGTAAGAAAAATCTGTTGAGATTGTTTGCATCTGCTGAGGTGTGGAGTAGTTATGTACATTTCGAGGTCGCGTTACATAATGAGTATTATTGTAATATAGGAGTTAAAAAAGATGATATAGTATATCATATTAACAATTTGATTTTGGGTATGAGAAATGATTTGCAAGGATAGCACATTTAATGCTTTTCGGTTGTAATACAATTTACATTGAAAATCTTATTAAGCTATGATAAAATTTTTTTGGGTGCCACCATAACGGTAGGCGGTTGACCCTCTACGGAGGGACTGTGACCCTCCGATTACATAGAAACCCGCAAGGGAATCTGAAGAAGTCAATGATTTCTTGGAAAGGAGGGCTGAGCCATATGAGTATTGTAGATTTTATCGCAGTGGTAAGCTTTGGCTTAACCTGCTTTGGAATAGGGTATTCCCTTGGCAAAGATAACAACAACACACAGAAATAGCCGCCCATGTCCTGAGAAAACTGAGCGGCTTTTCTAAAGCTTAACAATTATCGGGTCAACCGTCTATCGGTGGCACCCTTTTTGTATAATCAATATAACACGTATTGAGTGAAAATTCAACTAAAAAATCACATTTAGCTTTTCACAATAAGCTAGCAGATCATTATAGCTATAAATAGTCCAAAAGGCAGATGTGGGACATTCCCACATCTGCCTTTTTCTGTATTTAAGCATAAAAAATACCACATAATAAACATTATGTGGTAAATTTCAAATTCATCTATACTATTCTACCACTTTATTGCTAAAAAACAAGGAATTTAGTCATATAAAGTTCTTTTTTGTCAAATCATGACAAAGAAAAATGTATCCCTTTGATGATAATTATACAATCCAACAGTACTTTAGAGGCCTTTTGGGCTAAAAAATCCTACGTTCTTTACCACATAATGTTTATTATGTGGTACCCGCAGGAAGGTCATGATGCCATGAAATTAGAACTCTTTGAGCACAATCAAAAGGCATATGAAGCAGCCATTTCTATGATGGCTGAGACCGGAAAGGCAGCTATTATACATCCTACCGGAACAGGAAAGTCGCTCATAGCATTTAAGTTGGCGATGGAGCATCCGCAGGCGAGTGTGTACTGGCTAGCGCCAAGCAGCTATATATATCATACGCAGCTTGAAAATCTGCAGAAGCTTATGAAGCCTGATTCATCAGACAATCAAATACAATCCCCGGACAATATCACATTTATCTCATATAGCAGGCTCATGCATAATGAGGAGCTGATAGAGAAAATACAGCCGGACTACATCGTACTCGATGAGTTTCATAGATGCGGCGCGGCAGAATGGGGAAAGAGCGTCAAAAAGCTGTTAGATGCTCATAAAACAGCAAAAATACTAGGACTGTCAGCCACAAACATACGATATCTCGATAATCAGAGAGATATGGCAGAGGAAATATTCGACGGTTGCATAGCATCAGAGATGACACTGGGCGAAGCGATGGCGAAGGGGATACTCTCCACACCAAAGTACGTCATGGCGATGTACTCCTATGGTGAGGAGCTCAAGAAGCTAAAGCAGCGCATACAGGCAATGGAGAGTAGAAGCAGTGCCAGAAAGAATATGGAGCTGCTCGAACAGCTGCGCCGTGCGCTGGAAAAAGCGGACGGACCTGACAAAATCTTTGAAAAGCATATGCGCATGGAAGGAAAAATACATGGCAAGTACATAGTATTCTGCTCCAGCCGTGAGCACATGGATGAGATGACAGAGCATATGCACGAGTGGTTTGACAGTGTGGATACAAGTCCGCACAGATATGTGGCATACTACAGCAACCCTGAGACCTCAAAGGCATTTGCAGAATTTAAAGCAGATAAGAGTGAACATCTAAAGCTCTTGTACTGCATAGACATGCTGAACGAGGGCGTACATGTGGATGACGTGGACGGAGTCATACTACTTCGACCGACGGTGTCACCAATCATCTATATGCAGCAGATAGGCAGATGCCTCTCGGCAGGCACAAATAAGACACCACTCATATTTGATCTGGTGGACAACTTCGAGAGCCTCTACAGCATCGACTGTCTGACAGAAGAGATAGACCAGGCATTCTCACTCATGCCATGTACACAGGTGGAGAGAGAAAAGTTCAAGGACAGATTCCGAATATACGACGAAGTGAAGGAATGTCGTCAGCTATTCAGACAGTTGCAGAGCAGTCTGTCATCAACCTGGGACAACTACTATCTGGTAGCCTGCGCATACCACAGAGACCACGGCAACCTCAAGGTGCCAAAGGACTATGTGACAGACGATGGTCTGACACTTGGAAGCTGGATACAGACCCAGCGCAAGGTGTACTCAGGCAAGATAGCTGGAGGACTCACTGCAGACAAGATAGAAAAGCTGAACCTGATAGGCATGATATGGAATGTCAGGAAAAACAGCTTTGATACGGCCTATGAAGAGCTGGAAAAGTATCATGAACAGCATGGAAATCTGGATATCAAGTCAAGATATGTCACAGAAAGCGGATATCCGCTGGGCAAATGGATCAACAACATCCGTGTGTCAGCCAAGAAAAAGGGCAGGGAAGCAGTGCTCAACAAAGAACAGCTCAAAAAACTCGAAGGACTTGGCATGATCTGGGACAAAAACAGCGAGATATGGGATGTCTATATCAATGCTGCAAAGAAATATTATGAAGAAACAGGTGATTTGCACATACCGGTAAGGTATGTCACCGAGGACGGTGTGGCACTCGGCAACTGGCTTTCATCCATAAAGAATGGAAAGAGCGGCAGGAAAATGAGAGTGGAAACACTGACCGATGAGCAGAAAGCGCAGCTCAAAAAGCTGGGCATCAACCTGGAAAACACCAACAATACGGTGTGGAACAGCAAGTATGAGCTGGCAAAGGAATACTACACCGAGCACGGCAATCTCAATATCCCGGTGGCATATTGCGTGGATGGAGTGAAGCTGGGCAGGTGGATATCAAATATACGAAGTAAAAGAAAAAATCCAAATTCATCAGGGATGATGCTGGACGAGAGCAGAATAGCGATGCTCGACAGCATAGGGATGGATTGGAAGTAAGGGAGAAAAAATGAGGCACGAAAAACAATGGAAAAATGCAGGTCTGTTTCTGTTACAGGTCTCAATAGTATTAATCAACACTATACTCTTTGCAGTAATATGGTATGCATACTATAAGGGCAGAATGTGGGGAACAACATTTTACAGAAAAGGGGATTATCTGCTTGTACTCCTGTATTTATGTTTGTCTGGAGCAATGACAAAGCTTTATGGTGGAGTAGACCTGAAGACAAGCAGGATATCAGAACTGATATATTCGCATGTAGTAGCGATATTTATCACAAATGCACTAATGTATATCGTAATTCTCTTACTCACCAGAAGACCAAAGAGTATATTGCCACTGCTTCTGGTAACAGTATTGGAAATAATAGTAGGTGCTATATGGTCTTATGTGGCAAATCATCTGACTAATAGATTGTTTAAGCCTGCTGATGTGCTTTTGGTATATGACAATGAGGAAGCTTTCAAAAATGGTGGAGAAATAATAGGCAGACTGACATGGAGATTCAATCCGGTAGGAGAACTTAAGCTTACAGGACAGGATGAGATGGATAAGCTGATTGCAAAAATGAAAAACACTAAAGCAACAGCACTTATGCTTTGTGGACTTACATCTACACAGCGAAATGACATCATAAAGTACTGTGTGGAGAATGATATAAGAGCATATGTCAGACCAAATATAGGTGATTTCATAATCAGCAATGCAAAAACTCTACAGATGGCAAATCTGCCGGTTATGATATGTGAGAGAGCAACACCGAGCCTGTTCTATGCAGTGATGAAGAGATTGACGGATATAGTAATCTCTCTCCTAGGACTGGTTATAGCAAGTCCATTCCTGCTGATAACAGCTATTGCTATCAAGGCATATGATCATGGTCCTGTATTCTACAAGCAGGTGAGATTGACGAAAAATGGCAGAGAATTCAAGATACTCAAGTTCAGGAGTATGAAGGTAGATGCAGAGAAAGATGGTGTGGCAAGACTTTCATCAGAAAATGACGATAGAATCACACCTGTTGGCAAAATTATAAGAGCGTGTAGAATAGATGAATTACCACAACTTATAAACATTTTAAAAGGTGATTTAGCAGTGGTAGGACCAAGACCTGAAAGACCGGAGATAGCAGCACAGTATGTGGAAGAAATGCCGGAGTTCTCATTGAGACTGCAGGTGAAGGCGGGGCTCACAGGATATGCACAGGTATATGGAAAGTACAATACAGAGCCATATGACAAGCTGCAGATGGATTTGATGTATGTAAATAAGATGGGATTGGTGAGTGATGTGAAAATAATACTTGCCACAATAAAGATACTGTTTATGCCGGAGAGTACTGAGGGAATTGCTGATGGACAGACTACGGCGAGTGGAAAAGTTAAAATACAATAGAAGGGATATTTAATTGTGAAGAAGGTACTTTTTTTAATTCATACTTTAGGAGCAGGAGGGGCAGAAAAAGTTCTTATTAATCTTGTGAATAATTTGGATCAGTCTAAATATGATATAACACTTATGACAGTTATTGATACTGGAATATTTAAACAAGATATTGCAAAAGGAATAAAATATAAAACAATTTTTAAACTTCCACATGGAAATGCTAAAAAAAGCGAGGAGAAATCAGGAAGTTTACATGAAAATTATTCCTGCATAAAGGCGATAATGAAAAAGTCATATACTGTTTTTTGGCGTTATGCCAATTGTGCTAAAATCTATAAGCATTTTATTAAAGAAAAATATGACTATGAAATTGCTTTTTTGGAGGGAATTTGTGCAAAGATAATTGCATCTTCAAATAATGATAAATCTATTAAGTACTCATGGGTACATGTTGATTTATTAAATGAAAGAAAATCTGAATCTTTTTTTAGAAATTTAGATGAAGAGAAGAAAATATATGGACAATTTAACAAGATTGTATGTGTTTCAAATGTTGTAAAAAATAGTGTTAAACAGAAGCTTGGAATTAAAGAACAGAAGTTAGAAACTTTATATAATATTATTGACAGTAAAGAAATTTCGAATAAATCATTAGATAGAATTGAATTAGTAAAAGACTGTTTAACATTTGTGTCTGTTGGTAGACTTTCAAATCAAAAAGGATATGATAGATTGATTGATGCTGCAACAAAATTAAAAAAAGAGAATGCAAAGTTTAAGATATATATAATAGGTGAAGGTCCCGAAAAGAAAAATCTAGAAAGTCAGATAGAAAAAAATAATATGTCTGATGTGATTTATCTTTTGGGTTTCAAAAAAAATCCATATGTTTATATGAATTTTGCAGATGTGTTTATATGTTCCTCTAGAGCAGAAGGTTTTTCAACTGTAGCTAGCGAAGCTGTTGTTTTAGGAAAGCCATGTATCGTGACTGATTGCTCTGGTATGAGAGAATTATTTGGTGAAGAGGGACAATATGGATTTATTACTGAGAACTCTACAGAGGGTATTTATGATGGCATGGATAAATTTATTAAAAACAATAAAATGCTAGCTGAATACGCAGAAAGAGCAAAAGAAGGAGCAAAACGATTTGATGTAAATATTGCATTGAAGACTATTGAAAGGAATTTGCTTGATGATTTTTAATTGTTTTACAGCGCTATTTATATTTTCGACTATTAATAGGGAGTTCCTTTTTGGGGGAATTGATTTGCGATATATATTGGTTATATTAGCTTTTGTTTTAATAGGAAGAGCTATATTAAATAAAAGAAAAGTTCAGTTCATGAAAAATGACCTCTATTTATTTTTATTATATGGATGTCTCTTTTTTTCGTATATATTTATTCTGGGAAATAAGAATATAGTATCTGATGAGTTAAAATCACTGACGATATTGCATATAGGTAATTTTTTAAGCTTATTAGTTTTTATAATATACAAAAATGAAATTAATGAAAAGTTTATTTTGAATATATATAAATTATCTATATGTATTCTTATATTATCTTTTTTTGCGGTATTATTTTCAATTGATATACCTAGTAGTATGTATACCGGAGAGAGAATGATATCCGAGGGAATAGAACAAGTTAATTTATTTGGTTCGATGTTTCGTATTGCTGGATTTGCAGAAGATGCTAATTATGCTTTTTTATTTCTTTATACTCAAATGTTGTTGCTTTTGGGGAATAAGAAACGGTGGTGGGATTATATTTTACTTATATTTGTAATAATATGTATGGCATTTTCTTTTTCAAAAACACAGATTATAATGATTCTTCCGTCTTTAGCTTTTTATATATTATTTATTAAAATAAAGGTTACTCAGAGACAAAAAAATGTATTGATATCTTGTTTTGTGATATTAATAATGCTATTACCTTTTATATTATATAAAACTAACTTTATGGCAAGTATGGGTACACTGAAAACCAGATATTCTCTGTGGAAATATGCATTTAATATGCTTATAGAAAATCATTATATGCCATCAGGATTAGGTGGTTTTAGATTTTATATTAATAATGTTTATGGAGGTCATTGGATAGTTCAATCCCATTCCACATATGTAGAACTACTTACTGAAATAGGTGTGATTAGTTTATTTTTGTTTTATAAGGTATTTAAATTTAATCTGAAATCTATAAATAATATTTATTTTTTAATTGTGGTAAATTACTTGTGTTTTGCAATAACATCTGAAACATTATATTTACAATATTTTATATTTGTTTCATGTGTATTAGTTAATATGAATTATTCTAGAAATGAAATGAGGGAGAAATGAGAAGTATTTTATTTTTTGTCAATTCTTTTGGAAAAGGTGGCGCTGAAAGAGTTTGCGTTAATCTTGGAGAAGAATATGTTAAACAGGGATATAATGTTTGTTTTATAACATTATTTGAAAATAGCTCTTATATAGAAAGCAACACTAAATTTAATATATTTAATTTAAAACTTGATGAGAAAATGTCTAAATTGGAATTGATAGATTCTATTTTTAGCGCAAAAAAGAATATTAATAGTTTTGTTAAAAAAAATTATGGAAGTGATGGATATGCACTAATATCAGCACATTTGCCGTTATCACATATATGCGCAAGTTTAAGTATTGTAAAAAAAGAATGTTTGTATGTTCAACATACTTCGCTTCTGCAAGAAAACCGACATCGTATAGGATATGATTTATTTTATAAATTTAAAAATAATGTATGTGTATCAGAAGGTTTAAAAAGAGAAATGAAAGAAAAGATGGGGATAAAAAAATTGGAATGCATATACAATCCAATTGATTTGCAGAGAATATATGAATTAAGGCAAAATTCAATTGGAGATATTTCTAAACCATATATTTTAGTAGTTGGAAGATTAATACAAACTAAAAGATTTGATAGGGCAATTAAAATTTTTAAAAAAGGAGAGTTTTATAAAAAATATGATTTATATATTATTGGAGAAGGTGAATTAAAATCTGAATTGATTGAACTAACTAATAAATTAGAATTACAACATTCTGTAAAATTTTTAGGCTGGCAAAATAATGTTTATAAATGGATGAACAAAGCTGATCTTGTTTTACAAACATCAGATAGAGAAGCTTTTCCGATGATTTTAATAGAAGCACTTGCTAGTGGAACAAAAGTAGTGGCATCTGATTGTGAATATGGGGCAGATGAAATTATGCTTGGAGAATATTCACAGTTTATTTCTAAAAGAGATGATATTGAAAATTGTGTGAGGACAATTAATAATGCTATAAATAGTTTCCTTGTAAGTAGTAATTATACGATATTGAAAAAATGTTGTGTTGAAAATGTGTGTAAAGAATATTTGAGGGTGTATAATGAAAAATTTAAATAGTATTGTAGGAATAATAACATATCATAAATCATTAAGTTATGGCGCATGTTTACAAGCTATAGCTACACAGGAATGTGTACGAAAGCTAATGAATTCTGATGAGGTATATCTAATAGATTATGTAAATGAATATGAAGCACGTCAAAAAAGTTGGCAATTTATTTTTAAGGGAACTATTAAAGAAATTGCGGTAACTATGGTAAAAAGAGTATTGTTTCGTAATGAATTTTACAAAAAGAGAGCATTTAATGAATTTATATGTAATGAAAAAGTTATTCCTTTTGATTCAGTTGATAAGTGTAGTGTACTTATTTCCGGTAGTGATCAGATATGGAATGGAAAAATTAGTAATGGAATTGATAGGCATTTTTTATTAGATTTTGGTAATGCAATAAGGAAAATCTCTATTGCTTCAAGCCTGGGTGGATATATAATATCGAAACAAGAGAAGAACGTTTTTAGAGAGTTATTGTCTAAATATGATTATATAAGTGTTAGAGAAAAGTTTACTAAAGATCAAATTGAAGGAATAGTTGATAAAAATATTTATACTATCCTAGATCCTACACTTTTGATAGATGCAACGGAATGGCGAGAAATTGTAGTTGATAATAAAAAATATATAAAATATAAATTTATCCCTAAAAGTTATATATTAGCCTTTACTATTGGAAGTAATCACACAAATGAATCAGAGTTATTTAAAAGATATTCTGAGAAATATAAGTTACCAGTATATAAAATAATGTTAAATACTTTTAAGCCGAAAGGAATTGATAAAGTTATTCCTGGAGCAAATCCGTATGAATTTATAGATTTAATAGATAATGCAGCTTTTGTTATAACTAATTCTTTTCATGGGACAGCATTTTCATTAAATCTCAATACCCCGTTTGTTCAAATACCCGTAGAGGGGAACAATCAAAGAATGCAGGAATTGCTCGAACTGGTTAAATGGGATGAAACAATGAATTTTGAAAATACTAATAAAATAATCAAACAGAAAAGAGAAGATGATATAAAATGGTTGAAGAATGCACTGGATGTTTAGGTTGTATTGATATATGTAAAGTTGGAGCGCTAGATGTTGAAACAACAAAAGATGGTTTTATCTATCCCAAAATTGACAAAGATAAATGTGTAGAATGTGGAAAATGTATAAGTGTATGTAGTTTTAAAAATCCTATAAAAAAAGTATATCCGCAGGACACATATATAGCTATTTCTTCAGATGTTACTAATACAATTAATAGTACATCTGGTGGTATATTTTGGGAACTTGCTAATGCAATAATTAGTAATGGAGGTTATGTATGTGGATGTGTTTTGGATCAAGAGTTAAATCCTGTTCATATTATAAGTAATAAAATAGAAGATATAGTTAGTATGCAAGGCTCTAAATACATTCAAAGTGATATGAGTACAATATATCCTCAGATAAATAAAATCTGTCAAGAAAAAAAGGATATACTTTTTACAGGAACTCCTTGTCAATGTTCTGCCATAAAGTTACATTTTCCAAATTACGAACATTTATATTTAGTTGATATTGTATGTCATGGGGTTCCTTCTTCAGCACTTTGGAAAAAGAATTTGAACGAATTGAATATCACCAAAAGTAATGGGAAGATGCAATTTAGAATTAAAGGCAAATATGATCGTACAAGATATGCTATTTCTATAAATAATAAAATAATTGATTATAAAAAGAATGGGTATTATACACTTTTTATGAAAGAAAGATCTTTTAGAAAATCATGCTATCAATGTCAGTTTGCAGAGGATAAAAGGGTAGGAGATATTACAATAGGTGATTGTAATACATGGAGAGATTATGCCAATTTTTATCCTGATAAGCCTATATCTATTTTGCTGGTTAATAGCTTTAAGGGTGAAGCTTTGTTTAATATGATTAAAGATAATATTGAATATGAAAACCTTGATTTCGAGAAAGAAAAAAAATGTAACAGGCAACTATCAGTTCCTTCTGATATTAAAAAAAGATTACATGATTATGAATTATATGATATTACTTTTGGAGAAAAAAAATTGAGTGATTATTCAGAGGGATATAAATTGGTTGATTATTTTAAATATATTATTAAGAGAATATTACCGATAAAACTACGTAATAATATACAAGGAATATTAAAATGAAAATATTTAATTCACGATTATTAAAAAATACGATATATTTATATGTACTTTCATTTTCTACACAATTATTATATTTAATTACAATTCCGTATCAGACAAGAGTTCTTGGCGCACAAAATTACGGTTATATAGGATTTGCTGTATCATTAATGAGTTATGTACAATTAATTTTGGATTTTGGTTTTATATTATCAGGTACAGAAAGTGTTACGGTACATAGAAATGATAAGAAATATCTGTCTGAATTATTTACGGTTATTACAATATACAAATTAATTTGCGGAATGCTATTGATGTCTGTAATGATTTTTTTATGTTATAGTCTATCTTCATTCTATAAATCTAAGGATGTAATATTGATATATGTTTTAGCATATTGGATAAATTCATTGGTTCCAGATTATATTTATAGAGGATTGGAACAAATGAAGTATATTACTTACAGGACAGTTTTTGTGAAAATAATTTTTACTATATTAATGTTTGTTTTTGTAAAAGAACCAAATGACTACTTATTCTTACCAATATTACTTCTTGTTGGAAATATTATAGCTGTCATAATTGCTTGGTTAAATATATATACAGAGTTTGGAATAAGGTTTACCTTTTTTAAGGGCGAAGTATGGAAAACAGAAATAAGAAAATCGTTTCCTTTTTTTATATCTAGAATAGCGTCTACTGTTTATCAAGCAACTAATACAGTGATTTTGGGATTATTCTTTAATGGTCAAAAAATTGTTGGGTATTATAGCTCTGCTGATAAAATATTGTCATTGTCAAAGTCGGTATCTTCACCTGTTGCAGATAGTTTATATCCATACATGATGAGAAAAAAAAATTATCGATTGATTAAAAAAATATTACTGTTTTATACAGTTTTTATGATTGTTATGGGACCTATAATTTTTATAAATGCAGACTGGATCTGTGAAATCTTATTTGGAAAAGGATTTTCAGCAGCTGGCAATATATTAAGATGCATTATGCCGGCTATTGTGGTGATTTTTCCAACTTATATAATATGTTTCCCTGTATTAAATTCACTAGGATTATCGAAATATGCAAATTTCTCAAATATATTAGGTGCAATTATACAAGGAATTATATTATGTATAATAATAATAAGTGATAGTGTTAACGTATATTCTATATGCATTTCTAGTAGTTTTACAGAAGTAATAGTTTTTCTTTACCGGTTTATTATATGGAAAAAAAATAAGAAATTGGAAGAACAAGAATAAAAAGTAAGAGTAAATTACTTAATGAGATGTGTATGAATTGCTAGAATTCTATATAAATATAATGTGTTGAATGGTCAGATAATCTATAGTAATAGGATGTAAACTAACATTATTATTAACAAAATTTTATACAATTTGAATATATAAGTTTATTTAGTCGTTTAAAGATTAAAATCATACATAAGGAGACAATACAAATGGGAAAATACTTCGGTACAGACGGCTTCCGTGGCGAAGCTAACGTAAACTTAACAGCAGAACATGCCTACAAAATCGGCAGATTTTTAGGCTGGTATTATGGTGAGCTCAAGAAGTAGAAACAGCTTGAAGAGCCTGCCAAAATCGTGATAGGAAAGGACACCAGGCGCTCCAGCTACATGTTTGAGTATTCACTTGTTTCTGGTCTGACTGCTTCGGGAGCAGATGCGTATCTTTTGCATGTTACCACCACCCCTTCTGTGGCTTATGTTGCCAGAACAGATGATTTTGACTGCGGTATCATGATTTCTGCAAGCCACAATCCGTATTATGACAACGGCATCAAGCTCATCAACTGTAATGGTGAGAAGATGGACGAGGAGACTATTCTCCTTGTTGAGGATTATCTGGATGGAAAGCTTCGTCTTTTCGGACAGGAGTGGGAGGATATTCCTTTTGCTCACAAGGATGCCATCGGCTGCACTGTTGATTATGTGGCGGGGCGCAACCGCTATATGGGTTACCTCATTTCGCTCGGAGTGTATTCCTTTAAGGGGATGAAGGTCGGTCTCGATTGTGCCAACGGAAGCTCCTGGAATATGGCCAAGTCCATTTTTGAGGCGCTCGGTGCCAAGTGCTATGTGATTAATGCTCAGCCAAATGGTTTCAATATCAATAATGATGCCGGATCTACTCATATTGAGGGATTGCAGAAGTTTGTGGTAGATAATGGTCTTGATGTTGGCTTTGCCTATGATGGTGATGCGGATCGCTGTCTTTGTGTGGATGAGCTTGGAATAGGCTATGCTAAGACTGCTGTTGGAGACAAGTATGTGTACGAATATATGCAGCAGAACGGTTGCCGTATCGGTGGTGAGCAGTCCGGACATATCATTTTTTCAAAGTATGCATCTACAGGTGATGGTATTCTTACCAGTCTTAAGATGATGGAGGTTATGCTTGCAAGAAAGCAGAAGTTGAGTGAGCTCTGTGATGGTCTCACAATCTATCCACAGGTGCTTGAGAACGTGCGCGTAGCCGACAAGGCAGAGGCTCTTGCAAATCCGGATGTACAGGCAGCGATTGAGCAGGTGACAGCAGAGCTTGGTGATACAGGCCGTATTTTGGTGCGTGAATCAGGTACTGAGCCTGTTATCCGCGTGATGGTTGAGGCTGAGAGCGAGGATATCTGCAGGAAGTATGTGGATATGGTGGTGCAGAAGCTGAAGTAGGGCTGAATAAATTAAATTGTATTTTGGGGGTAAATCCGCTATACTATTCATATGGTATAGCGGATTATTTTTTGGAGGCTTTTATGGCGAATACTTTGAATTTACCGGTTGGAATTGAAAATTTTGAGGAAATCCGACAACTGGGTTTCTATTATATTGACAAGACTAGGCTTATTGAGCAGCTCTTACAGGGCTGGGGAAAGGTGACTCTTTTTACGCGTCCACGCCGATTCGGAAAGACTCTTAATATGAGCATGCTAAAAAGCTTCTTTGAGATAGGCGCGGATAAGTCTTTGTTTGATGGTTTATATATTTCAGGCAACAAAGAGCTTTGTGCTGAGTATATGGGGAAGTACCCTGTCATTTTTCTGTCGCTCAAGGGTGTGGATGGTTTAGATTTTACTACTGCAAGACGTATGCTGTGTGCTATTTTAAAAAATGAGCTTGACAGACATTATTATTTGAAGACCAGTGATGCATTGACTGATGAGGACAGAACGCTGTTTATAAAGATGCTTCAGGGCAGTTATGATAATATTGAGGATAGTATACGTATGCTTTCAAAGCTGTTGTTTAAGCATTTTGGACAGAAGGTAGTTATCCTTATAGATGAGTATGATGTTCCATTAGACAAGGCCTTCCAGAATGGGTATTACAAGGAGATGGTTTCTCTCATCAGAGGCCTTTTCGGCCAGGCGCTTAAGACCAATGAGTTTTTACAGTTTGCCGTACTCACAGGCTGTCTTCGTATTTCAAAGGAGAGTATATTTACAGGACTTAATAATTTCAAGGTCATGTCAATTACTGATTCAAGATTTGATGAGCAGTTTGGTTTTACTGATGGGGATGTAAGAAGGCTGCTGTCTGACTATGGGATGGATTCGCATTTTGATGAGATAAAGGAGTGGTATGACGGATATCATTTCGGCAGGGCTGATGTTTACTGTCCGTGGGATGTAATAAATCATGTCGACCATCTGCGTGATGACAGCGACGCAAAGCCACAGACATATTGGATTAACAGCAGCGGAAACAGTCTGGTGAGACGCCTTATCAACAGAGCTGATTCGTCTACGAAGGACGAGATTGAGCGTCTGATTGCCGGTGAGGCAATTGAGAAAGTCATCCGATTGGATCTGACCTATGATGAGATTGACAACAGTATCGATAATATTTGGAGTGTACTTTTTACAACAGGTTACCTCACAAAAATCGGTGAGGTGAAGATGCCTGACAGTGAAAGCTATGCGTATAAGCTTGTCATTCCCAATAAGGAGGTACGTGAGGTTTTTGTCCTACAGATACAGGAATGGTTCAAGGCTGTTGTAGCTAATGAAAATGACACGATGAAGCTTTTATCAAGAGCTATCCTTGATAAGGATGAGCAGCAGATTGCAAGGCAGCTCAATATCGTGATGGGACGCATGATTAGCATACTGGACACCAAGGCACCTGATGATATGAAGGAGAATTTTTATCATGGTATGCTTCTTGGACTGCTGCGAGGCAGCAATCCGGACTGGCTTATCAAGTCTAATCGTGAGTCGGGTGATGGCTTCAGTGATATTTTAATCAAGCCGGAGGATCCTGATGCAGGTATCATCATTGAGGTGAAGTATGCGAAGGAGATTAAGGGGCTTGACGCAGCGTGCGATGCTGCGATGGCACAGATTAAGGACAAGAGATATGATGAGGCTCTGCGTGATGAGGACAGATGTGATATTTTAGCCTATGGCATTGCTTTTTGCAGGAAGCGGTGCAGGGTTGTGGGAGAGAAGCTATAAGCTCATCTCTCCTACACCACCATCCCCATTCCGTCCAGCAGCCTTCGGTGCTCATTGCCGGAGGTCTTGATATAAATACGTGTGGTTTCTATATTGCTGTGCCCCAGCACATCTGCAAGCTTGGCTATATCATTGGTCTGCTCATAGAAGCAGCGGGCAAACAGATGACGTATATTATGAGGATAGACCTTTGCGGAATCTATGCCGGCGGAGTCACAGAGCTTTTTCATGGAGTGCCAGATGTTGCTGCGGTCGAGTGGCTTTCCGCCTGCTGTTTTGAATACACAGCCAGAGAGAATGTCCTTGTTTTTACAGTAACTTAGCAGTGCATATATCAGCTTTTGTGGATATAGTATCTGACGTATTTTTCCCTTATTGGATATGGAGGTCATTCCGGTGTGCAGTGATTCGACTGTTACATATTTGAGCTCACTTATTCGGATGCCTGTGCTTCCGAGTGTTTCTATTATCATGGCAAGCTGGGTACGGTTCTGTGTGAGGGCTGTTTTTATCAGGACAGTGTAGTCCTGCATGCTCAGCTCATTTTGTATTGATGTGAAGGCGCAGTGCTGTGTGCGGAGCATTTTTATATGCAGCAGGTGTGCGTCCATTGTCCTGCAGAAATTGTTGGCGGCGGCTATGTATGAGTTGATGCTTGATGTGGTATATAGGTTGGAGGACTGCAGATGCTGTTTGTAGTTTATCAGAAGCTCCTGTGTGATTGGCTGACCGTTTGCAAAGTCGCGCAGCTTTTTTACATCGCGTATATATTTTTCTATTGTTGATGCCTTCTTTTCCTCATTTTGCAGTATTTTGTGGTATTCGTTCAGACTGTTATCGGTTATTATGAGTTGTTCTTTTGCTGTCATATGGTGTTCCCTTTCTATAATGTTTGGTATTTTTGCACATACTACTTTACAAAATATTTATATCTTGTAGTAAAAATTTATAAAACTTAATTTTTTTAATATAAACACTTGATTTTTGATGCTCAAAGGAGTATCTTAATTTCAGAAATAATGTTAAGCGAAATGAACGAGGGCGTTCCACCATAGATGGAGTGCCCTCTTTTTTAATGAACTAAGAAGTACAGCATATGTTCAGGCATTATTTGAAAATAACAATTCACTCAAGGGGATTGATGAACAGAAAGGATGTAAGATATGAGCGAACAGGAATATTTCAACGTAGCAGACATCTTTGGAGAGAACGTATTTAACGATGCAGTTATGCAGGAGCGTCTTCCAAAGAAGGTTTACAAGAAACTCCATGAGGTTATGGACGAAGGAAAGGAGCTTGATCTCGAGACTGCTGATGTTATCGCACACGAGATGAAGGAATGGGCCATTGAGAAGGGTGCAACACACTATACACATTGGTTCCAGCCACTTACAGGCGTTACTGCTGAGAAGCATGATTCATTTATCACTTCTCCAATGCCAAACGGAAAAGTACTTATGAGCTTTTCAGGAAAAGAGTTAATAAAGGGTGAACCGGATGCTTCATCTTTCCCATCAGGTGGTCTTCGTGCTACATTTGAGGCAAGAGGATATACAGCCTGGGATTGTACATCACCTGCATTTGTAAGACAGGATGCAGCAGGCGCAACACTTTGCATTCCAACAGCCTTCTGTTCATACACAGGCGAGGCTCTTGATCAGAAGACACCTCTTCTTAGATCAATGGAAGCAATCAATGATCAGGCACTGAGACTTCTTAGATTATTCGGAAATACAACATCAAAGAAGGTTACTCCTTCAGTCGGACCTGAGCAGGAGTACTTCATCGTAGACCGTGAGAAGTATTTACAGAGAAAGGATCTCATCTTCACAGGACGTACACTTTTCGGAGCTATGCCTCCAAAGGGACAGGAGATGGATGATCATTATTTCGGAGCTATCCGTGAGAGAATCGCAGCTTACATGAGAGATGTAAACAAGGAGCTCTGGAAGCTTGGTGTTTCAGCCAAGACACAGCACAACGAGGTAGCACCTGCACAGCACGAGCTTGCACCTATCTATGCTGAGTGCAACGTAGCTGTTGACCACAACCAGCTCATCATGGAGACACTCAAGAAGGTGGCAGGCCGTCACGGACTCCAGTGCTTACTTCATGAGAAGCCATTCGCAGGAGTTAACGGTTCAGGAAAGCATGACAACTGGTCAATCACAACAGATGATGGTATCAACATGCTTGAGCCTGGCAAGACACCACATGACAATGTACAGTTCTTACTTGTACTCACATGTATGTTAAAGGCAATCGACGAGCATGCAGCACTTCTTCGTGCGGCAGCAGCAGATGTAGGAAACGATCACAGACTTGGAGCTAACGAGGCACCACCTGCAATCCTTTCTATCTACCTTGGAGACCAGCTTGGAGACGTATTGAACCAGCTTATCGCAACAGGTACAGCTACACACAGCTTAAAGGGTGAGAAGCTTGAGACAGGTGTTAAGACAATTCCTGATTTCATGAAGGATGCTACAGACCGTAACCGTACATCACCATTCGCATTCACAGGAAACAAGTTTGAGTTCCGTATGGTTGGTTCACAGGATTCTGTTGCACAGGCCAACATCGTGCTCAACACAATCGTTGCTGAGGCATTCTCAGACGCTTGTGATATACTTGAGAAGGCAGACAACTTTGACCTCGCTGTACATGATCTCATCAAGGATTACGCAGTAGAGCACCAGAGAATCGTATTCAACGGAAACGGATACTCAGATGAGTGGGTAGCTGAGGCAGCAAGACGTGGACTTCCAAACATCAAGTCTATGGTAGATGCAATTCCTGCATACGTTGCTCCTGAGTCAGTTGCAGCATTCGAGAAGTTCGGTGTATTTACAAAGACAGAGCTTGAGAGCCGTGCCGAGATCGAGTATGAGACATATGCAAAGACTATTAATATAGAAGCAAAGGCTATGATTGATATTGCCGGAAAGCAGATTATTCCTGCAGTTATCAAGTATATTACATCACTTGCACAGTCAGTTAACTCAGTTAAGAGTGCAGTTGCTGATGCAGATGTATCTGTTCAGTCAGAGCTTCTTACAGAGAGCTCAGCTCTTCTCTCAGATGCACAGGTTGCACTTGCAAAGCTTAAGGATGAGACAGCAAAGGCCGGTGCTATGGAAGAGGGCAGAGAGCAGGCTGTTTACTACAGAGATGTTGTAAAGACTGCTATGGATGCTCTTCGTGCTCCGGTTGATGAGCTTGAGATGATTGTCGACAAAGAGATGTGGCCAATGCCATCATATGGCGATTTAATTTTTGAGGTTTAATTTAACATAATAATAAAATGGAGACATTTTGCTGAACCACGAAGCTGTGGAAATTGGTGAAGTGTCTCTATTTTTTTATAAATTTTACTTTCAATAAAATGAAAAAATGAAAGAGAGGACATTACTATGACAGAAGAGATTAGTGGAGTAATTTTCGGAGTTTGGTTCCTTATTGGAGCAGCATTGGTATTCTGGATGCAGGCAGGTTTTGCTATGGTAGAAGCAGGTTTTACCAGAGCAAAGAATACCGGTAACATCCTTATGAAAAACCTCATGGATTTTTGTATTGGTACAGTTGTATTCATATTGATTGGTTTTTCACTTTTATTAGGTGAAGATGTTCTTGGCTTCATCGGTAAGCCGGGATTTGACATCTTTACATCTTACAAAGATTTTGACTGGTCAAACTTTGTATTCAACCTGGTTTTCTGTGCGACAACAGCAACTATCGTATCAGGAGCTATGGCTGAAAGAACAAAATTTATTTCCTACTGTGTTTATTCAGGAGTTATTTCAGCACTTATTTACCCAATCGAGGCTCACTGGATCTGGGGCGGTGGATGGCTTTCACAGATTGGCTTCCATGATTTCGCAGGTTCATGTGCCATCCACATGGTTGGTGGTATCAGTGCTCTTGTAGGAGCTGCAATTCTTGGACCTCGTATCGGAAAGTTTACAAAGGATAAAAACGGAAAGATTACAAAGGTAAACGCTATTCCGGGTCATAACATCACAATCGGTGCACTCGGTGTATTCATTCTCTGGCTTGGCTGGTATGGATTCAACGGTGCAGCAGCAAAATCAGTAGAGCAGCTTGGTTCTATCTTTGTAACAACAACAATCGCACCTGCACTTGCAACAGTAGTTTGTATGATTTTCACATGGCTCAAATATGGCAAGCCTGATGTGTCAATGTGTCTGAATGCTTCACTTGCAGGACTTGTAGCTATCACAGCAGGCTGTGATGTAACAGATGCACTTGGTGCTATCATTATCGGTTCCGTAGCAGGACTTCTCGTTTGCTTCGGTGTATGGTTCCTTGACCATGTACTTCGTGTTGATGACCCTGTAGGTGCTGTCGCAGTACATATGATGAATGGTATCTGGGGAACAATCGCTGTTGGTCTTTTTGCCACAAACAGTGCTCCGGGATATTCAATCGCTGATTCAAAGGGCAACGAGCTCGTAGGACTTTTCTACGGCGGTGGATTTAAGCTTTTAGGACTCCAGCTCACAGGCTTTGTTTCTGTTGCAGCATGGACAGTAGTAACTATTACAATCGTATTCCTTGTTATCAAGGCTACACTGGGACTTAGAGTTTCAGAGGAAGAGGAAATTGTAGGACTTGACCCAACAGAGCATGGTCTTCCATCAGCATACGCAGGATTTGCTATCATGGATGTATCAGGTGATGTTATGGATGTCAATGAAAATACAGACCTTGGTTCTTCAGAGTATGCAACAGCTTCTCAGGCAAAGAAGGATGCAGCAGTTCCTGTTGTAAATGCAACAACACCGGCTTCAGCAAGCGGTATCCACAAGGTTGTTATTATTTCAAAGCTTACAAAGTACGACAAGCTTCGTAAGGCTATGAATGACTTAGGTGTAACAGGAATGACAGTGACACAGGTTATGGGCTGTGGTATCCAGAAGGGTGCCGGCGAGAGATACCGTGGAGCTGAGCTTGATGCGACATTACTTCCAAAGGTTAAGGTAGAGGTAATCGTTGGCAAGATTCCGGTAGAAAAGGTTATTGAGACTGCTAAGAAGACTCTCTACACCGGACATATCGGAGATGGCAAGATCTTCGTTTACGACGTGGCACAGGTTGTCAAGGTTCGTACAGGCGAGGAAGGAATTGAGGCATTACAGGATGTAGAGTAATGCAAATTATTATCTAATCCCCTTAGCATATATACATCAACAAAAACCCCCGAGGATATGATCCTTGGGGGTTTTTGTTTTAGATATTTAAGTTATGAATCGTAATGGTTAACGATGAGTGTTACCGGATGAACCAGAGCTGCCGGTATCAGTACCACTTGAACCGGAGCCACCGGTACCGGAAGCACCGGCTCCGGAACCGCCTGAACCGGAACCGCCAGTACCAGCACCTGAGCCAGCACCGGTACCAGTTCCAGCCCCACCTGTCTGTGCTCCGGCCGCAGTGCCGTCAGTACTGCCCGGTGTAGCACCGGAATTGGTAGGATCCGTGGTGGTTGGTGAGCTGTTAATCAGTGATGTTGCATCATGTAATGTACATACGGTATTCATGAACGTATCATCTGCCATGAATTCATACTCAGGGCTGCCTGATACAGCGCCTGTTATAAATACCTTTGATGTTTTATTCGGGCAATACGGACCGGCAATGGCTCCCGAATCGGCACAAATCTCAAGTGAAACATGATGGTCGCAGCTGTCTGTCGGCACAGTGTCCGTATCAAAATATTCGGTTGTCAGCATTGATCCACGAGGATCATTGTCACATGTTCCCTCTAAAGGAACAAGCCCTGATTTGCTGCATACCGTGGTATTTGTTATACCATCCGGCTGTACAAAGTCTTTGGTTTCAAGTCCTTCATGGATTCTGCTCATGGCATTCCTCCATATATTCTTAGGGTAGGATGTGAGCTTGCCGGACTGTTTTGAGTTGTCATCATAGCCGCCCCATACGACACATGTGTAGTATGGTGTGTAGCCTGCCCACAGGCAGTCGCGGTTGCTGGTTGTGGTACCGGATTTACCCGCCTGGGCTATCTGGCTGTCAAAGCGCGCCAGTCTTCCGGTTCCCTGTGTCAGAACATCCTTCATGGCATCTGTAAGAAGCCATGCCGTAGTATCCTTGATTACGGTACGTGTGTCCTGTGTATTGGTCTTGTCAAGTAATACATTGCCATCGTGGTCAAGAACCTGAGTGTAGAACTTTGGCTCTAAGTATACTCCGCCGTTGGCTATAGTAGCATATGCACCTGTGAGCTCAAGGTTTGTGACACCCTTTGTCAGTCCGCCGAGCGCCAGTGACAGGTTTTTGTCGGAATCGGTGAGAGTTGAAATACCGAAATCCTCTGCATATTTGTAACCGAGCTCAACCCCGATATCCTGTAAGGTTTTGACTGTTACAATATTGATGGACTTTGTTATTGCCCATCGGATGGAGGTAAAGCCTCCGAAAGATTTGTCATAGTTGTTAAAGGTTTTTGAACCTACTGTAAACGGTGCATCATCCTGCACGGATGCAAGTGTTTTGCCGCCTGCATCGAGAGCAGCAGCATAGCAGCCGATTATCTTGAAGGTAGAGCCGGGCTGTCTGCATGTATCTGTGGCTCTGTTCCATGTTCTGTTGCCGGATTTGTCACCGCGACCGCCGACCAGTGCCTTTACTTCACCGGTGCTCTGGTCGATGACTGTCATGGCAACCTGCGGCTCCAGCGTGATATTGACAGCTTCAGAACCCTCCACAATTGAATCGCCCTCCTCAAGTACATCCTGCTCGTACTGTGCAATAGCTGCATTGCATTCATCAGGGCTTGAGTAGTTGATGCTGAAATCATCATTGTTGGTTTTCTTCTTATAAAAAGAGAGCATGGTCTGGTTCGTGTAGGTCTTGTACGAACCGTCTGCCTTTTTTACTTCGAAGGAAAGCTGGAACGAATACTTTGCATCGGACGGATAGTTGGATGGATTGTTTGCCTCCTCGTCACATATAGTCTGCATAGTAAGGTCCTGGGTCGATTTGATAGTCAGTCCACCCTTGTAAATCAGCTTGTAGGCTTCTGTCTCAGAGTAACCGGCGGCTGTGAGATCGTCGAACACGTTGTCGATGAGCGCATCAATAAAGTATGTGTTCACAGAGCCTGAGCCTGTGGTGTTGTACTCAGCAATTCTTGAGTAGACATCATCGGCCATGGCCTCATCATATTGCGCCTTGGTGATATAGCCCTGATCCTTCATGTTATTTAACACCTTTTCACGTCTCTTGGCATTTTTGTCAGGGTGTGTGATAGGGTTGTAGCCGGATGGATTCTGAGTGATACCTGCGATGACAGATGCTTCGGAAAGCGTGAGCTCTGAGACATCCTTGTTAAAGTACTTCTTGGATGCGGCCTGCACACCTAGGGTATTTGCCCCCAGATTGACCGAATTCATGTAGTTTTCAAGAATCCAGTCCTTGTCGTTTACCTGCTTTTCGAGCTCAAGAGCCAGATACTGCTCCTGAATCTTTCTCTGAAGCTTTTCTACAAAGGAAGTTTCGCTTGTCCAGCTTGTCAGTACGTTGTTTTTGATGAGCTGCTGTGTTATCGTGCTGGCTCCCTCATTGAATCTGCCCTTTGACAGACCGGAGATAAAAGCTCTTCCGATACCATGCAGGTCGATGCCGTTGTGGTCATAAAAGCGTTCGTCCTCGATTGCAACAAAAGCATGCTGCAAATCCAGCGGAATCTCATCGATGGTGACATACTGCCTGTTTGCCCCCTGACCTACGAGTGTGGCGGTTTCTTCTCCGTTTGCCGCCAGAACGGTAGTTGAGTAGCCGGTAGGAGTGACATCGATCTTTGATATGTCAGGTGCGGAATCGATGATTCCTCTCATGACACCGATTCCTGAACTGATGCCGGCTGCGCCTGCTACAATTACTACAACCAGAAGAATCTTTAGAACAATGAGCTTGAACTTGTTTTTGACCTTAGAGCTCTTATTGTCATATTTCCGGAGTAGCTGCATTGTAGCTTTTTTGCCGTAATTCATATATAGGCCTCCTTGTCATTATAAAGATTTGTAATCTTGTTTGTATATACTGTGATTAGAAAATAAACAGTATACATTATTATATCAAATATAGCATTTAAATGCAATTTACAGATTGGTTTTCATATTATATAATACAAGTAACAATTACAGCTCAATAAAAGTGTCTTTAAGATGCATGAGTGTAATCAGGCAATATCAGGATGGAAAGAATATCATATGTCAGAGAATACTATAAGCCTGTACGTGTACAAGGGCGGACAGGGTGAGATAACAGAGAAGAAATCGAGGTTTATAGCAACCGTAAGGCCGGTAGAGTCTGAGGATGAGGCTGTAAGCTTCATCAATGAGACGAAAAAGAAATACTGGGATGCAAGGCACAACTGCAGTGCCTTTGTTATAGGAAAGAGACAGGAGCTGACCAGATGCTCGGATGACGGGGAGCCTGCAGGCACCGCAGGTCGTCCTATGCTTGATGTACTCCTTAAGGAAAATATCCACAATGCCGCTGTTGTTGTGACGAGGTACTTCGGTGGGGTGCTGCTTGGCACAGGCGGACTGGTGCGTGCGTATCAGCAAGCCACAAAGGCGGGGCTTTCGGCAAGTGAGATAATAGAGAAGAAGGATGGTGCAGTACTGTTTATCAGGACGGACTATACCGGAATCGGAAGACTTCAGTATCTGTTTGCACAGGAGAAGATTACGGTGATGGACACAGCGTATGAGGCGGATGTGCTCGTGAAAGCCGTTATCCCGGAAAATAATAAAAAACGCATAGAGAAAACAATCATAGAGCAGACAAACGGCACGGCAAAGCTTGAGTGGGGCGATGAGGTGACATTTGCTGAATATGATGGCGAGGTGTTGCTGTTTAAAAATTAGCCGGTGCTCACATTTTAGCAGGACAAGCAGAATTTATATTCAATTACATTCAATTAAAATAAAAAAATGCTTGACACTATATAACCACATGTGTATAATATCTTTTGTTGAGACAACACATTGGCCCATCGCCAAATGGTAAGGCAACGGACTCTGACTCCGTCATTTCAAGGTTCGAATCCTTGTGGGCCAGCTAAAGAGAACTTCAATAGAAGTTCTCTTTTTTTCTTGTGTAATAATGCGATTTGTTATAAAATAAAATCGTATATGACTTAAATCGTTATAGAAGGATGGTGTAATATGAACAAGAATTTTTTAAGAATTATTAATCTTATAGAAGAACTCGGCTCTGAAAAAAAGACACCAATTACTATACAGCAATACCAGGATATCATTAATAAAAGCTCAAATCTTTGGATGTCCAATGGTGTGGATGAAGCGTTTAGATTTATCAGAAGTTACTTCAATTTTATAGACTAGAGGAATTAGATATGGCTTTTTCATTTGACAGCAGAATACGTTACAGCGAGGTGGATTCGTCATGCAGACTGAGCCTTACGGGGCTTACCAATTATTTTCAGGACTGTAGTGTGTTTCACTCACAGTCACATGATGTGGGAATCAGATTTCTTGCGGACAATCATATAGCATGGGTGCTTTCATCATGGCAGATATGCATAAACAGGCTTCCACTGCTTAATGAACAGGTAAAGATATCCACATGGGCATATGGTATGAAGGCGTTTTACGGTTACAGAAATTTCACACTTGAAGATGCAGGCGGCAGTACACTGGCATATGCCAATTCTGTCTGGGTACTTGTTGATACACGAACCGGCAGACCGGTGAAGGTGCCTCAGGAGTTTGCGGATACATACGGTCTTGAGCCACAGCTTGAGATGGAGTGTGCAAAGCGAAAGCTTCATATTCCTGATGATATGGAGAAAAAGGGTGAGATTGAGGTTCCTCAGTTTTTTATAGACAGCAACCATCATATGAACAATGAGAAGTATGTTATGCTGGCACAGCAGCTTCTGCCGAATGATTTTGAAATATCTGAGCTTCGTGTGGAGTACAGAAAAGAAGCAAAGCTTGGTGATACAGTTATATCATACGTGAAGTACACATCAAAGAGTGTGACAGTGGTGCTTGCGGATACGGATAAAAAACCGTATTCGGTGGTGGAGTTTTTGAGTAAGCCGGTACAGGGGAAATAATTACAATTCCATTATTTAACAACGATACAGTTTTGATACAGAAAGGACGGAAAAACATGAGATTAGGAGAATATCAGGAGCTTGTATGTGTAAAGAAGGTTGATTTTGGCATATATCTATCAACATCTTCAGCTTCGGAGGAGAGGGTACTGCTTCCGGCAAAGCAGATTCCGGATGGAGTAAAGCAGGGGGATAAGCTTAAGGTCTTTGTATACAAGGATTCTAACGACAGACTTATTGCTACGACAAACGAGCCAAAGCTGACACTTGGAGGTCTATCAGTGCTTACTGTCAAGGAGGTGACTAAAATAGGGGCGTTCCTTGACTGGGGGCTTGAAAAGGACCTGTTTCTTCCTTACAAGGAGATGGTCAGAAAGGTCAGTGCCGGTGATGAGATTCTTGTTACATTATATATAGATAAAAGCCAGAGACTCTGTGCTACCACAAAGGGTATTTACCATATGCTGAGCACCGATTCGCCATACAAAAAGGACGATATGGTTTCAGGCCGTGTGTATGATTTTAGCGACAATTTCGGTACATTTATCGCTGTGGATGACAAATATTCAGCCAAGATACCGGTTTTTGAGAATGCCGCTTATCTGAAGCTTGGAGATGTGATAGAGGCAAAGGTTACTGATGTCAAGGCAGATGGCAAGCTGGATCTGACAATGAGGGAAAAGGCATATATTCAGATGGACTCTGATGCCGAAAAGATTCTAGAACTTTTAGATTCATATGCCGGAGTACTCCCGTTTTCGGAAAAGGCAAGCCCGGAGGTAATCAAGAGAGAAACAGGGCTCAGCAAAAACGCGTTCAAGCGTGCAGTTGGTCACTTATATAAGGAAAGAAAGATTGATCTCACAGATGGCAAAATCCGTCTTAAGAAATAACAGTCTTTTTAATAAATTTTAACAGGAAAGAAGGACAATAACATGAAAAACGTTATCAGTACAGACAAGGCACCGGCAGCAATCGGACCATATTCACAGGCTATCGAGGTAAATGGTATGGTATATACTTCCGGAGTGATACCGATAGTTCCGGAGACCGGTGAGATTCCTGAGGGCTCACAAGCACAGGCAAAGCAGGCATTTACAAATCTGTCACATCTGCTTGAGGCAGCCGGAACAAGCATGGACAATGTGGTAAAGACTACAGTTTTCATCAAGGAGATGAATGACTTCGGTGCAATAAATGAGGTATATGCCACATTTTTTAACGGAGCATACCCTGCAAGAAGCTGTGTTGAGGTTGCAAGGCTTCCAAAGGATGTAATGCTTGAGGTTGAGGCTATTGCTGTAAAATAAAATTATTACATAAGTATTTCATGCGACATAAGTCCTATTCGTTGGAAAAAGTCAAGATTTTCTTAAGAATTCTCTAAGAAAACGTTGACATATATATGTTGCTTTGCTATAATGACAAAGTAATATTTGTAACAAATTCGTAATAACTGTTACAAATTCATACAACGGAGGGTAAAATGAAAGTAAATTATGTGAAACTCACAGCCGGGGTACTTACAGGTTTTATGGCTCTGTCCTCAGTGCCATATGCAGTATATGCGGCTGGACCTACTGCAGGAGTAGCTAGTTATACATCAGATATTGTTAGTACATCAAACACTCTTACAGCCGGTGTTACATCTATGTTGACAGATGTAATGTTAAAAGGTGATGAGACATCAGAGACTGCAACAGATGTTGCGGCAACAGATGCTGAGCCGGTTAAATCAGCATATGCTGATACAGCAGTTGCACAGGTTAGCGACAGCGTTAATATACGTGCGAGTGCAGATGAAAACAGCGAGTCTCTTGGAAAGCTCTATAACAATGGAATTGGAACAGTACTTGAGACAACCGATAACGGATGGTACAAAATCCAGTCCGGTTCAGTAACAGGATATGTAAAAGGCGATTATGTTGTAGTCGGTGACGATGCACTCGTACAGAGCGCAGGACGCCGCGTGGCAACAGTCAATACTGAGACACTCAAGGTCAGAACAACAGCATCTACTGATGCAGAAGTACTTGGTCTCGTGTCCGGAGAGGATGATCTCACAGTTGTGGATGAGTCAACAGCCGGATGGGTAGGTGTATCTACAGCAGACGGTACCGGATATGTATCTACAGATTATGTGACACTCGATACAGAGTTCACTTATGCTGAGTCTAAGGAAGAGGAAGCAGCAAGACTTGCCAAGGAAGAGGCAGAGCGTAAGGCGGCTGAGGAAGCAGCTAGAAAGGCTGAAGAGAAAGCTAGAAAGGCTGAGGAAGCAAAAGCAGCCAAGGCAGCAGCAAAGAAGTCATCTAAGTCTTCAAGCAAATCATCAGGCAGTTCTTCATCAGAGAAGAGCTATAGCGCACCAAGTGGTTCAAACGGACAGGCTGTTGTTAATTATGCATCACAGTTCGTTGGCAATCCTTATGTTTACGGTGGCTCAAGTCTTACAAACGGAACAGATTGTTCAGGATTTGTAATGTCAGTTTATGCACAGTTTGGCATCAGCTTACCACACAGCTCATCAGCAATGAGAAGCGTTGGATACGGTGTAAGCACAAGCGATATGCAGCCTGGAGATATCATCTGCTATAGCGGACATGTTGCTATCTACTGTGGTGGAAACACTATTGTACATGCAAGCAACCCATCAGACGGTATCAAATATACATCACCGGCTAACTACAAATCAATCATTGCAGTTAGAAGAATTTTCTAATAAATTCATGCCGGATAGGTAAATATGAATCTATAAAGACCTTCATCTCATCGAGATGGAGGTTTTTTTTACATATAGAAACTTTATTTTTGTTTATGATATTTGAAATAAGTGACCTGTATGATATACATATATGCTTAAAAACGGGACTAATTTAAACAGAATGGAAAACAGGGCTGTCAAGCGTAATTTTTATTACATATATCAAAATAGCAACATGCACAAAAAAGTGGATATGCTAAACCCGGTAAATTCGGATTGGGGATAAATGTGGATAACTATCAACAAAAGTAAACCTCAAAGTGCCCTAAAAATGAGTTATGCACGGAGTTATGCACATTATCCACATTTTTGAATGTGAGCAAAAGAACAACTGTTTTGTAAAGTTCTGATAAAGTTGCACTAAATTAGTAATATTTCGGAAATAATATTGACATTTTAATTGTAAATAATATGATTAAAATGCTTTATAATTGTCGGACAACTTGAAAAGTGTTGATTATGTAAGTTAATTTTGTTATACTTCAAATTATGATTAAAAAGATAGATATTGCAGGACTACAACTTGATAACTATACAGTACGCGAGATGCTCATGAGAGTCGACAGGCGTATTTCAGAAAAGATACTCACTACAATAGAGGAAGTGAATATGGATACGCTGGCATTGGCGGAGTCTGATGAAGAGGTGAAGCAGTCACTGGAGGCATGCGATTATACTGTCATTGCGGATGAAGGCATACTAAGGGCGGTATCGGCAGATACCTTGCAGCGTCGGCATGAGATAGAAGATCATGACTTCTTTTATGAGCTTTTTAAGAGGCTTGAGAGAAATGATAAAAAAATCTTTGTGATTGCAGAGTCGCAGAAAGCTGTTGATGAGGCTGAGGAATTTCTGCTTGGATTATTTGACAGAGCGCGAATATCCGGCAAGGGTGTTCTTGATGACTCACCGGGATGCAGCGAAAATCTTGTCAATGAAATTAACATCGTTTCACCTGATGTGATTGCATCATTTCTTCCGTCTCCGTCACAGGAGAAGTTCCTTTTACACAACAGGGAAAAGCTGTTGATGAACCTCTGGTACGGAATCGGAAATAATAAGTTCATGGGGAAAAAGTATGGATTTATTGGAAAAATAAGAAAAATGCTTGATGTGAAGCGCCTTACGCATCTTATCAACACCTATGAACATAGACAAAACAGTTCAATATAGTTAATTCTTATAACAATAAAAGAAAAAATAAGAGGAAATGTGTAAAAATTGTACATTTACCTCTTTATTTTTTTGTGCGAATGTATTAAAATAATAGCAAGTATTTATGCAATTAGTTATAAAGTGACTGTGAGGGCTATGCACAGTTACAAAAAAGGGGAGAAGGAGAACGATTTATGATTTCCAATCAGATACTTCAAAATACAATTGATGGCCTTAAAGGAATTACGAGAACCGATCTTTGTGTGATAGATGTTGAGGGCAAGATTCTTGCAGCTACGTTTCCGAACGCAGAGGCGTTTATAGAGCCGGCACAGGCCTTTGTTGCATCACCAGCAGACAGTCAGGTGATTAATGGATGTCAGTTTTTCAAAGTCTTTGATGATCACCAGCTGGAATATGTGCTTTTAGCTTATGGTGACAGCGAGGATGTCTACATGATAGGCAAGATTGCAAGCTTCCAGATTCAGAATCTTCTGGTTGCGTACAAGGAGCGATTTGACAAGGATAATTTTATAAAGAATCTGCTTTTGGATAATCTCCTTCTGGTTGATATATACAATCGCGCGAAGAAGCTTCATATTGATATTGAAGTGCGACGGGTAGTATTTATTGTTGAGACAAACAGGGAGAAGGACGGCAACGAGCTTGAGAAGATCAGAAGTCTTTTTGGCGGCAAATCAAAGGATTTTGTTACAGCTGTTGACGAGAAGAATATAATAGTAGTGAAGGAACTGGCAGAAAACGAGACCTATGATGATCTCAGAAAGACAGCCGAGGTGATTTTGAATCTGTTCAGATCCGAAGCGGATGGGGTACATATTGCATATGGTACTGTTATCAATGAGTTGAAAGAGGTGTCACGCTCATATAAGGAGGCCAGGATGGCTCTCGATGTCGGAAAAATCTTTTTCGAGGAGAGGAATATTATAGCATATTCACAGCTTGGAATAGGTCGTCTGATATATCAGCTCCCGATTCCTCTATGCAAGATGTTTATCAAAGAGATATTCGATGGCAAATCCCCTGACGATTTTGATGAAGAAATATTATCTACTATAAATAAGTTCTTTGAGAATAGCCTGAATGTATCTGAGACTTCAAGACAGCTCTACATTCACAGAAATACTCTTGTATATAGATTGGACAAGCTTCAGAAAAGTACAGGGCTCGACCTTAGAGTGTTCGAGGATGCCATCACATTTAAGATTGCCCTTATGGTAGTCAAATATATGAAATATATGGAATCAATGGACTATTAAGGAGAAAGTAATGATTAAACTTGAACATGTCAGTAAGGCATATTCTGCAGGTATACCTGCTCTCAATGATGTCAATCTAGAGATTGATGATGGAGAGTTTGTTTTCGTATGCGGAGATAGCGGATCCGGCAAATCCACTTTGATTAAGCTTCTTTTAAAGGAGCTTGATCCTACAGACGGAACGATTACTGTTGACGGAAGGAATCTGGCACGCATTCGCCACAAGCAGGTTCCTAAATACAGAAGAAATGTTGGAGTCGTTTTCCAGGACTTCAGATTATTAAAGGATAGAAATGTTTATGAAAATGTAGCTTTTGCACTCAAGGTTATCGGTGCATCCACAGCTGTTATTAAGAAAAAGGTGCCACAGATGCTTTCTATGGTAGGGCTTGCTGCAAAGTACAAGTCAAAGCCGAAGGAGCTTTCGGGAGGAGAGCAGCAGAGAGTAGCTATTGCAAGAGCTCTTGTCAATGAGCCGAGCATGCTGCTTGCTGACGAGCCGACGGGTAATCTGGACAATAACAATGCGTGGGAGATTATGAAGCTGCTTGAGGAAATCAACGAGAAAGGCACAACTGTTATCGTTGTAACTCATAATCTTGAGATTGTTAAGGTTATGAAAAAACGTGTTATCACTATAAAGAAAGGTCTTGTTGTATCTGACAGCAAGGATGGTGATAGTGATGAGTATTAATACGTTTTTTTATTCAATCAAGCAGGGATTTAAGAATATATTCAGAAACAAGATGTTTTCACTGGCATCTATAGCGACAATGGCAGCCTGTATTTTTATGTTTGGTCTGTTTTATATAGTTGTGACGAACTTTTCAAGCATGGTTAAGACAGCTGAGGAGGGGGTTGCTGTTACAGTGTTCTTTAATGAGGGCACTACAGAGGATGTAATAAAAGCGGACAAGGCCCAGATAGAAAAGAGGGCTGAGGTTGGCAAGGTGGATTATCAGTCAGCGGCCGATGCATGGAGTGATTACCAGAAGGAGTATTTTGAGGGCTACGATGATGCTGCAGCTTCCTTTGGTGATGATAACCCTCTCAGTAATTCAGCAAATCTGCAGGTTTATTTGAATGATGTCTCTATGCAGCAGACTCTTGTCAACTATATCAAGGGGCTGGAGGGCGTCAGAAAGGTAAACCAGTCGCAGGATGTGGCCAATACACTGACCGATTTAAATAAGCTTATCAGCTATGTATCGGGAGGTATCATTCTGATTCTTCTGTGTGTTGCGATTTTCCTTATAAGCAACACAGTTACTACAGGTATTGCGGTCAGACGAGAGGAAATAGCTATCATGAAGCTTATCGGAGCTACTGATTTTCTGGTCAGGTCTCCGTTTGTGGTAGAAGGTATTCTAATTGGACTGATAGGGTCAGCGATTCCTCTGGGATTGCTCAGTGTCATGTATGGAAAGATTTGTGCATATATTGCTAATAAGTTTAGCTTTATAGGAAATATGATGACATTTATCCCGACAAAGGAGATTTTCTCTACACTTGTACCGGTAGCTCTTATACTGGGCGTTGGAATTGGCTTTTTGGGAAGCCGATTCACAATTCGGAAACATTTAAGAGTATAATAATAATTATGACGGCCTGGCTCCGATCGGAGACAGGCTGTTTTAAGTTCATATCATAATATAGAGAGGACAGGACTGAAATGGATAATTCAAACAACAACGGCTTAGAATACGATGATAATTCAGATATGAGCGATAAAAAGCCTCATAGAAAGGGATTTAGAAATGGGTTCGGTGTCGGGATTGCTACAGGTATAGTGACCACCATTGTGCTTGGATTGATTGTGCTCTTTGCATACACAATGATTACAGGCAGGAGTGTGCATACCGTTGCAAAAAGCGCAGATGTGCTTGACGACAAGACCGTGCAGAAAATCGATGAGCTTGCGAACTACATAGACGAGTATTACTATGAGGATTACGATAAGGATGATTTGGAAAATGGTCTGCTGCATGGTGTGATGGAGGGACTAAATGATCCTTATTCGGTTTATTATACCGCGGATGAATATAAGGAGCTGCAAATCAGCACGACAGGCACGTATTATGGAATCGGGGCTGCGTTAAAGCAGGATCCGAACACAAAGCAGGTGACAGTTTCGAAGGTATACAGTGGTACACCTTCTGAGGAAGCGGGACTTAAAAAGGATGACGAAATAGTCTCTGTTGATGGTGTCGAGGCAACATCCGAGGATCTCACAAAGCTTGTTGCTAAAATCAGAGGTAAGGAGGGCACTAAGGTTACGCTTGAAATCAGACGTGGCGAGGAGGCTGACCCATTTACCGTTGAGGTGGAGCGTAAAAATGTTGAGCTGCCATCAGTGGACAGCAAGCTGCTTGACAATGGAGTGGGGTATATCCAGGTCAGTGAGTTTCAGACAAACACGGCAAGTCAGTTTGAGGATGCACTTGACGGACTTACAAATCAGGGTATGAAGGGCCTTATAGTGGATTTGCGTGCTAATCCGGGAGGACTACTTACCGCAGTGACAGAAATGGTTGACAGACTGCTTCCGGCAGAAACAGTTGGCAAGCTTCCTGCAGGAACCGTCGTGTATACAAAGGATAAAAACGGAAATATCCAGACCTTTGGTGATGACGATGGAAAACAGATTGACTGTCCTATCGTAGTGCTTGTCGATGAAAACAGCGCAAGTGCGTCTGAAATCTTTGCGGGAGCCATGAAGGATTACAATGAGGATGGTTATATTGATGCCACGCTTGTAGGTAAAAAGACCTTTGGAAAAGGAATTGTACAGACTATTTACAATCTTTCTGACGGTGATGCTGTAAAGATTACCACATCGAAGTACTACACACCAAACGGCCATAATATCCACAAAAAGGGTATTGAGCCTGATGTAGAGGTGGACTACGAATATACAGGAGATACAAATGCAGACTATGACATGCAGTATGATGTGCAGCTTCAGAAAGCGATTGAGGTGATGAATGAAAAGCTTAAATAAGATTGCATGCTTTCTTATGCTGTGCTGGATGGTAGTCATCTTTATGTTTTCGGCGGAGCCTGATACCGAGTCGTCTGAGCTCAGCGGCAGCGTCAGCTATCGCATAGTTTCTGTGGTCAATACCATTACCGCAAGCCACTGGGATGAGAAGGAACTGCTCGATAAGGCAGAGCTTATAGACTATCCGGTGAGAAAATGTGCCCACATGAGTGAGTATGCCATTCTCACATTGCTTGGCTTTTTGACATTTTCGTTCTTGCATGGCAAAAGAAGATTTTTGATTCCGATAGGCGTGACCTTCCTATATGCCTGCACAGATGAATTTCACCAGCTGTTCGTTCCCGGCCGGGCCGGCAGATTCACGGACGTACTGATTGATACCACAGGCGGTATCATTATGCTGCTATTTATTGCACTTGTTACACATGTGGCGCATGCGAAGCATACAGCAGGAGCTGTGAAACCGAAGGTGTGATGATAAGTAACAAATTTAGTTGCAGTTTTCTAGTATAATCGGTATAATAATGTTATTGACGCTGGCCAACAAAAAAATGCAAAGAAAGAGGTGATTCTGTGGTAGAGTTGGATAATTTCAAGTCCACGCTCCAAGGCTACAAAGCCCCACTACAGGAAGTGAGGGATTCACTTTGACCTGGCTAATAAAGAAGAAAAAATCCAGGAATTAGAGCGAGAAATGGAAGCTCCTGACTTCTGGGATGACCCGGAGAAGTCACAGAGCAAGATGAAAGAACTTAAGAGTATGAAGGATGATGTAGCTACATACGCAAAGCTCAAGGAGCAGTACGAAGATATAGAGACGATGATTGAGATGGGCTATGAGGAGAACGATGAGTCGCTCATACCCGAGATACAGCAGATGCTTGATGATTTTGAGAGCACATATGATGGTATCAGAATGAAGACTCTTTTGTCGGGAGAATATGATAAATGCAATGCGATTCTGAGGCTCAATGCAGGTGCAGGTGGTACCGAGTCATGTGACTGGGCGGCCATGCTGTTTCGTATGTACTCGAAGTGGGCTGATAAAAAGGGCTTTACCCTTGAGGTGCTCGATTCGCTTGACGGCGATGAAGCTGGTATCAAGTCCATTACCTTCCAGGTAAACGGAGAGAATGCATATGGATATCTGAAGTCGGAAAAGGGCGTGCACAGGCTTGTGCGCATTTCACCGTTTAATGCGGCGGGAAAAAGGCAGACCTCATTCGTATCATGTGATGTCATGCCGGATATTGAGGAGGATCTCGATATTGAGGTGAAGGACGAGGATATTAGAATTGATACCTACCGCTCAAGTGGAGCAGGAGGACAGCATATCAATAAAACTTCGTCAGCTATCCGTATTACACATTTTCCATCAGGGATCGTGGTACAGTGTCAGAATGAGCGTTCACAGCATATGAACAAGGACAAAGCCATGCAGATGTTAAAGGCAAAGCTGTATCTTTTAAAGCAGGAAGAGAATGCTGCAAAGGAGGCGGGCATCAGAGGCGAGGTCAAGGAAATTGGCTGGGGAAGCCAGATACGTTCGTATGTGCTTCAGCCTTACACCATGGTCAAGGATCACAGGACAGATGTGGAGACCGGTAATGCGGATGCAGTGCTCGATGGCAATATAGATATATTTATCAATGGTTATCTGAAGTGGCTTGCAACACGTTCAGAATAAGGAGGCAAATGTGGGTTTAGTTATAGCTGTGGTGATATTAGCAGTTCTGACAGCTGCCGGAGTGACGGTTTACATTAAAGTCAGACGGTTGTCTGAAAGACTGCTTGGTACACCCGATGTCACAGAGGGCATCAATCGTATCAGAGAGAATGTCTCTACGACTCCCAAGTCGGTTTCAGGCATGACACGCCTTATGGAGCCACAGATAAAAAAGGATTTCCCGGAGTTTGTCTGGGAACAGTTTAAGAGAATGTCAGAGAGAGTGCTTGTGTCAGCACTTTGTGCAATCACAACCGAGGATATTTACAAGCTGGACCGTGAGGCTTCAGATGAGGTAAGGCAGCAGGTGCTGGTGCGTATAGACAGCAATGAAGCAGCAGGGTTTACAGAGCATTTTGACGAAATCAGGGTGCATCAGACTGAAATCTCAAATTATGTGAAGAGAGATGGAAGGTGCGTCATCAGTATACAGAGTGCGGTTGAGTATTTTTACTACAAGACTGCTTCGGGAAAGCTTATCAGTGGTGACAAGGAGTATAAAAAGCAGACCAGATACAATATGGAGCTTGTATACATACAGGATATAGATATGCTGGATAATGCAGGGATAGGCAGTGCAGTTGGCACTACATGTCCGAATTGCGGCGCTCCGGTCAAAAATCTTGGAGCAAAGAAATGTGAATATTGTGGCTCATATATTGAGCCTGTCAATATAAAAGTATGGAAGCTGCAGAACTTTCATGAAGTTGATTACAACCATATCTAAGGAGGAAGAAAATGGGAATTATTAAGGCAGTAAAACAGGCAATTGGAGGCGGATTTGCAGATACATGGCAGGAGGTTATTGAGCCGGATAATATAGGCGACCAGACAGTCTATGCCAGGGGAGTGCTGGTAAACAGGGGGCAGAATAAAAAAGGCTCTGACGATATTGTTTCAAACGGCTCTATCATCCATGTATATGACAATCAGTTTATGATACTTGTTGATGGTGGCAAGATTGTAGATTACACAGCTGAGCCGGGATACTACAAGGTGAGCAATTCATCTATGCCATCACTTTTCAACGGACAGTTTGGGGATTCCTTAAAGGAAACCTTTGACCGTGTGAGATTTGGTGGACAGACACCACAGTCACAGAAGGTTTATTATATCAACCTTCAGGAAATCAAGGGAATCAAGTTTGGTACGAGAAATCCTATAAACTACTATGATACATTTTATAATGCGGAGCTTTTCCTTCGTGCCCATGGTACATATTCAATCAAAATCGTGAATCCTCTTCAATTTTATGCAGAGGCTATTCCAAAGAATATGGATCATGTGGAGATTACTGATATCAATGAGCAGTACCTGTCAGAGTTTTTAGAGGCATTACAGTCTGCCATCAACCAGATGTCAGCGGATGGCACAAGAATCTCATTCGTCACAAGCAAGGCATCTGAGCTTGGAAGATATATGGCAAAGTGCCTCGATGAGAGCTGGAATCAGATGCGTGGTATGGAGGTACAAAGTGTTGGTATCGCCAGCCTTTCATATGATGAAAAGTCTCAGGAACTCATCAACACAAGAAACGAGGGCGCAATGCTCTCAGATCCATCTATTGCACAGGGATATATGGTCAAAAATATGTCGGAGGGTGTCAAGAATGCAGGCAGCAACAGTGGTGGAGCCATGCAGGGCTTCATGGGTGTCGGCATGGGAATGAGCACCATGGGCAATATGATGAATGGTTTTACACAGATGGCACAAAATAACCGGCCAGACGGAATGAATGCAGCAGGAAATGGTGCAGCAGGTATGGCGGCAGGTGTGGCTTCAGGTGCTGTACAGCAGGAGGAGGCGTCAGGCTGGACATGTGAGTGTGGACAGAAAAACACAGGCAAATTCTGCAGCAACTGCGGCAAGCCTATGCCACAGGAGAACACAGAGTGGACATGCGAGTGTGGACAGAAAAATACAGGCAAATTCTGCACAAACTGTGGCAAGCCATTACCTGTAAACACAGAGTGGACATGTGAGTGCGGACAGAAAAATACAGGTAAATTCTGCAGTAATTGTGGAAAACCAAGAGCATAATATATTGCAAACCTGTAATCTTTGTGTTAAAATCTTTGAGTCAAGGACAAATGTCGGTGTGTGACAAACACACACCGTCCATTTTGGAGGTAACTAAATGGCGGAGAAATCAAACTACTTCGTTTTACGGGCAAAGGCTGTACCGGAGGTGCTGCTTAAAGTAGTTGAGGCAAAGAGACTGCTGGATTCGGGCAAGCTTGAATCTGTGCAGGAGGCAACAGATGCTGTTGGCATAAGCAGAAGCTCATTTTACAAATATAAGGATGATATTTTTCCTTTTTATGAGGGGCGTAAAGGAAAGACAGTGAATCTTGTCATTCAGATGGATGACGAGCAGGGCATACTTTCCGTTGTGCTTAAGTCGGTAGCCGATGCGAAAGCAAATATTCTTACAATACACCAAAGTGTACCGGTAAATGGCATTGCGTCACTCACGTTATCTGTGGATGTATTTCCCGAGTCGGATGATGTGGATGATATGGCAAAGCAGATTGAGTCCTTAAAGGGCATACATTACGTAAAAATTTTAGCCAGGGAGTAACAAAAAGATGAAGATTGCAGTTATGGGTTACGGCACAATTGGATCAGGTGTCGTAGAAGTATTAGAAATCAACAAAGAAAAAATCGCAAAGAGAGCAGGAGAGCCAATCGAGGTCAAGTATGTGCTTGATTTAAGAGAGTTCCCGGGTACACCTATTGAGAACAAAATAGTTCATGATTATAAGGTTATTGCAGAGGACCCTGAGATCGGTATAGTTGTAGAGACAATGGGAGGCGTTGAGCCTGCATTTACATTCGTAAAGGCAATGCTTGAGGCAGGAAAACAGGTAGCAACATCAAACAAGAACCTTGTTGCTGCAAAGGGTGCTGAGCTTATCAAGGTTGCCAGGGATCATGGAGTGAACTTCCAGTTTGAGGCCAGTGTTGGTGGCGGAATCCCTATTATCAGACCACTCAACAAGTGTCTCACAGCAGACGAGATTGAGGAAATCACAGGTATCTTAAACGGAACAACCAACTACATGCTTACAAAGATGACAGAGGAAGGTGCAGACTTTGATGAGGTATTAAAGGATGCTCAGGATAAGGGCTATGCAGAGAAGGATCCTACAGCCGACATAGAGGGACATGATCCATGCAGAAAGATAGCTATTCTCACATCACTTGTTGCAGGACAGCAGGTGGATTTCGAGGATATCCACTGTGAGGGTATCACAAAGATTACACCTGAGGATATTAAGTACGCAAAGGCAATGCACCGTGCAATCAAGCTTCTGGCTTCAAGCCGCAAGGTTGGTGACAGCTATACCTGTCTCGTTGCACCGTATATGATAGATGACACACATCCGCTCTCAGGAGTAAATGGAGTGTTCAACGGCGTATTTTTACGTGGAAATGTGCTCGGAGATGCTATGTTCTACGGCAGTGGAGCAGGAAAGCTTCCAACAGCAAGTGCTGTAGTGGCAGATGTTGTTGATATGACAAAGCATCAGAACACAAATATTTATATCGACTGGAAGCCTGAGAAGCTCACACTTGTAAGCTATGATGACAGTGTAAACAGCTTCTTTGTGAGAACTGACTCACCAAAGAGCGAGGTTGAGGCTGTATTCGGACATGTAGACTACATTGAGGATGTGGTTGACGGCGAGTATGCATTCACAACAGGCGATATGACAGAAAAGGATTTTGCCGACAAGGCATCAAAGATAAACGTTATCAACAGAATCAGACTGTAAAGGACAAAAATATGGTAAAAGGCTTATACACCGCTCACACCGGTATGGTTAATGAGATGAAGCGCATGGATGTTCTTGCGAACAACCTGGCCAATTCCGATACCTATGGATTTAAAAAAGAGGGAACCACCTCGCATTCATTTAAAAATGAACTTGCTATAAAGATAAAGGATACATCAAACTACGGACTGCACAAAAATCTGGGCAGCATGACATATGGAGTGCATCTCGGTGAGACATATACCGACTGGGATGAGGGCAGCTTTAAGGTGACTGACAATCCTACCGACTTGGCTATAGGTGGAAAAGGCTTTTTTGCCATTGCATTTACTGACAAATCAGGTCAGACAAGTGTAAAGTATACCAGAGACGGTGCTTTCAAGGTCAATGCTGACGGTTATCTGGTCACAGCAGACGGAGACCATGTGCTCAATGCGACAGGTGCATTGAGTGGAGATGGCGGTGAAGCAAACTGGGTAAAGGTAGACCCGAATGAAAAGTTTTCGGTAAACTCACTTGGATATATCACACAGAACAATCAGTTAGTTGGCACTATCGGCGTTGTCGATGTGGATAACTATGACTATATTGAAAAATATGGTGAAAATCTCTACAATCTGACGGCCGGGGGTAATATTATAGCTTCCGATGCCGAAATAGAACAGGGAGCCTTGGAAACTTCAAATGTCAATGTGGTCAATGAGATGGTCAATATGATTACGATACAGCGTGCATATGAAGCCGGACAGAAGGTTATTACATCTATTGATGAGACATTAGACAAGGCTGTCAACAATGTAGGAAGAGTATAAGGAGATATGCCATATGATGAGGGCACTTTACACAGCCGCAACAGGTATGCGTGCTGAGCAGACAAATGTAGATACAATTGCAAACAATCTTTCCAATGTCAATACGACAGGCTTTAAGGGTCAGAGGACAGAGTTTAAGTCTCTTTTATATCAGACGATACAGACCCGTTCTACATCCGGAAATGGTGATGCAAAGCCGGTAGGAGCGCAGGTGGGGCTTGGTACCCGTGTGGCTGCAACCACATCCACTTATACTCAGGGTCCGCTCAATTCTACGGAGAGGCCTACTGATTTTGCTTTGGAGGGCGATGGCTTTTTTGCAGTGAGAGGTACTGACAATCAGACCTATTACACGAGAAACGGTGCCTTCACATGGAGCCAGTATGGAAACGGACAGACTATACTTACTGATTCACAGGGCAATCCTGTCATGGATACAAACGGTAATATCATAGCTGTGCCGGCAGGTGTGTCTGCTGAGAAGATGAGCTTTGGAGAGGATGGTGTGGTAGGTTATATGACGGCACAGGGCAATTATATTAATCTGAATCAGCGAATTGCTGTGTATCAGTTTAATAACCCGTCAGGTCTTGAAAAGCAGTCAGGAAGCCTGCTTGCAGCAACAGCCAATTCGGGCAATCCGATGCTTGAAGCTGCAAACCCAGCTCTTAAAAACAGCAAGGTTGTGACAGGATATCTTGAGGGCTCAAATGTGCAGGTAGCTGACGAGATGGTTAATCTAATTGTGGCACAGCGTGCCTACGAGCTCAATTCAAAGGCCATCACAACAGCTGATTCGATGCTTGAGACAGCAAATAATTTGAGGAGATAGTAGCATATGGATATAAGCGCAGTATCAACACTTGCAAACTCAAATAATACATCTGCGGTGGCAGACAAGCTTAAGAATAACGTAAAAAATCTGTCATCAGACTCTACAGAGGACGAGCTCAAGAGCACACTTAAAGATTTTGAGTCTTATTTTGTGGAGCAGGTCATAAAGGAAATGAAGGATTCCATGACACTAAAGAGTGATGATGAGGATTCCTCTATGTCGCAGTACAAGGATATGTTCATGGACACTGTCATAGAGCAGATGAGTGATACGATAGTGGAGAAGTCCGGAGAAAACATCACACAGCAGCTTTATGAGCAGATGAAGCGCAATTACAATATTTCATAATAATTGATAATAAAAAGCCGGTTCGGCATGCTTGCATGTGGTTACCGGCTTTTTTAGTGCAAACTTAGTAATTGCAGATACGCATGCTCTAGGGTATAATATTTAAAAAATAAAACTATTCAGAGTCATAATAAAAACACACAGATACGGAGAAATTCAATTGGAAACCGAAACAGTCACAGGATACGTTGATCATATAATATACAGAAATGCAGAAAACGGGTATACGGTACTTGTTCTTGTAGTGAACGAGGAGGAGCTCACATGTGTGGGTACTTTTTCGGACATTGCTGAGGGTGAAAATATAGAGGCTCACGGTGAGTATACAGAGCATGCCACCTATGGCAGACAGTTTAAGGTAGTAAGCTTTGAAGAGAAGGAGCCGGAGGATGAGATGGCTATTGAGAGGTATCTGGGCTCAGGAGCCATACATGGTATAGGACTTGCACTCGCAGCACGTATTGTCAGGAGATTCAAGAAGGATACCTTCCGCATCATAGAGGAAGAGCCGGAGAGGCTTGCTGAGGTAAAGGGCATCAGCCAGAGAAAGGCTATGGAGATTGCGGACCAGGTCAATGCAAAAAGAGACTTAAGGGAAGCCATGATTTTTTTGCAGCAGTACGGCATCAATATGAATCTGGCTGTGAAGATATATAATAAGTATGGCGGAGAGATATACAGCGTGCTCAAGGAAAATCCGTACCGCATGGCGGATGATATCGACGGAGTTGGTTTTAAAACTGCAGATGAGATAGCGGCGCGGGTTGGCATCAAGACTGATTCTGATTTTAGAATAAAAAGCGGTATACAGTATGTTTTGCAGCAGGCTGCCATGGACGGACATACATATCTGCCGATGGAGGAGCTTACGAGGCGTGCTGTATATCTGCTCGGAGTGGAAAGCTCGCAGGTTGAGGCACATTACATGAATTTGGCCATGGACAGGAAGATTGTCATGCAGTTAAAGGATGATATAACCCAGATTTATGCTAACACCTTTTATTATATGGAGGCAAACACGGCAGCCATGCTAAAGCAGCTTGATGTGACGTATGATGTGCCGGATATCGAGATAGAGGCTGCAATCAGAAATATAGAGAAAAAGACAGAGATGGAGCTCGATGAGCACCAGGCTGAGGCGGTGAAGGAAGCAGTCAGAAATGGCCTTTTAGTCATTACAGGAGGACCCGGAACAGGAAAAACCACCACTATCAATACTATTATCAAGTATTTTGAGCTGGAGGGCATGGATATTTTTCTGGCTGCACCGACAGGCCGTGCGGCAAAACGCATGAGTGAGACGACAGGCTACGAGGCGCGCACAATCCACCGTATGCTTGAGTTAAACGGCGGCATGGACACAGGAAGCGCAGCTGGCTTTGAGAGAAACGAAAGGAATCCGCTCGAGACGGATGTAATTATCATAGATGAGATGTCGATGGTTGATATATCACTCATGTACTCATTGCTAAAGGCGGTTGTGGCAGGTACGAGACTCATACTTGTAGGAGATGTGAACCAGCTTCCGAGCGTGGGACCGGGCAGCGTGCTAAAGGATATTATTGATTCAGGTGCCTTCCACACGGTAAAGCTTACAAAGATTTTTCGTCAGGCGAGCACGAGCGATATTATAGTAAACGCCCACAAGATAAATAATGGAGAAGAGGTATCGTTAGATAATAAGAGCATGGATTTCTTTTTTCTAAAGAGATATGATGCCGACAAGATAATAAATGTTACATTACAGCTGATAAAGCAGAAGCTTCCCAAGTTTGTAAATGCTACAGAGTATGATATACAGGTGCTTACGCCTATGAGAAAGGGACTTCTCGGAGTGGAACGTCTAAACGGTATATTGCAGGCGTATATGAATCCGGCAGACAAGAGCAAGCGCGAAAAAGAATACAGGGGCACGATTTTCCGCGAGGGCGACAAGGTGATGCAGATAAAGAACAACTATCAGATAGAGTGGGAAATCAGGACAAAATTCGGACTCTGTGTGGATAAGGGCATGGGAATCTTCAATGGAGATACAGGTATCATTGAGGAAATCAACGATTTTGCCGAGACCATGACCATATCATTTGACGAGGGCCGAAAGGTGGAGTATCCGTTTAAGCTTTTGGAGGAGCTTGAACTTGCATACGCGGTCACTATACACAAGTCGCAGGGAAGTGAGTACCCGGCGGTCGTTATACCTCTTTTGAGCGGCCCGAGAATGCTTATGAACAGAAATTTGCTCTATACGGCGGTTACAAGAGCAAAGAAATGTGTTACCATAGTGGGTGACGAACAGACATTTTACGAGATGATACAAAACAACTCACAGCAGAGACGCTATAGCGGGCTTAGAGACAGAATAGTGGAGGAGACTATCTGATGAAAATAAGAAAACTTACAAATGAAGAGATAAAAGGGGCATGTGCCTTTGCGGTAAGTATATACAATATCGCAATCAGAGGCTGCTTTCTGACACAGGAGAGTCATCGATATTTTGATGAATATATGGATGCAGACAGGCTGACGGACGAGGAAAGGACCGGTGCTCTTGTAGTATTTGGTGCGTTTGATAGCAATGTGCTGTGCGGAGTGTGCGGCATGACAAACGAGGGGCATATCACCATGCTGTATGTACATCCGCAGTATTTAAGACGTGGAATTGGCAAAAAGCTTCTGGAGAGAGTCAGGATATATGCGCGCATGCAGCTTAAGCTCATGCAGGTGTCTGTAAATGCAATGCCGGCATACACGGCAGACTACTTCAGTCGTGTGGGCTTTAAGAGTGCATATCAGGGAGGCTTTTGCAATGGACAAGGCGATATGTACGTTCCTATGACAGCAAAAAGCATATATCAGGTGGAGTATACACCGCGACATATAGCTGATAAGACTTTTATTGCAATTTCAGTTGGCTTTACATGCCTTGTATTTGTCTCAGGCGTGATATATGCGGTATGCGCGGGACTTACTCCGTAACGCTCAGATGCAGTTTTAATGGGCTGCAATAGTTGCCGGTCATACTTTTGTGTGAACAGTAACTAATATTGTATACATAAATATGCATATTTATGTAACAAAAAACAGTTGAAAAATCGGCTGTATTATGATACACTTTTTACAATTTAAGCAGATATACTATGCAACTACACTTTATAAGAAAAAAGAGACGCCCTCTTTTTTTTTGCGCAGACGTAAGGTTAGTTGCAGCTAAGAAGCTTATGGTTACAAAGTATAACACGAAAGGGCAGGGTAAAGATGAAAGCATTTTTAATTCTTGAAGATGGTAATGTATTTACCGGAACCAGCATTGGTTCAACAAGGGAAGTCATTAGTGAGATAGTATTTAACACATCAATGACAGGATATCTGGAGGTACTTACAGATCCTTCCTATGCAGGACAGGCTGTTGTAATGACTTATCCACTTATCGGAAATTATGGAATCACACCGGATATGGAGTCGGAAAGACCATGGCCGGATGGATATATAGTAAGAGAGCTGTCGCGTATGCCAAGTAATTTCCGCTGCGAGGGTACGATACAGGATTTCCTCGAGAAAAACGATATTCCGGGAGTGGCCGGCATTGATACACGTGCGCTTACAAAGATTCTCAGGGAAAAGGGTACTATGAACGGAATGATTACCACAAATGAGAATTACAATCTCGATGAGATTATTCCAAAGCTCAAGGCATATACTACAGGCAATGTGGTTGACAAGGTCACATGCACTGAGAAAAAGGTTTTAAAGGGCCAAGGAAAGAGGGTTGCCCTCATGGATTTCGGTGCCAAAAACAACATCGCCAAATCACTCAATGAAAGAGGCTGTGAAGTTACAATTTACCCTGCACACACAACCGCTGAAGAGATACTTGGTGACAATCCTGACGGAATCATGCTCTCAAACGGACCTGGAGATCCAAAGGAGTGTGTAGATATTATAAAGGAAATAAAGAAGCTTTATGACAGCAATGTGCCGATTTTTGCAATCTGCCTCGGACATCAGCTCATGGCACTTGCAACAGGCGCAGATACACACAAGATGAAGTACGGACACAGAGGTGGAAACCATCCGGTTAAGGATCTTGCAACAGGTCGTGTTTATATTTCTTCCCAGAACCATGGATATGTGGTTGACACAGATAAGCTTGACCCTAATGTGGCTGAGCCTGCATTTATAAATGTCAACGACGGCACTAATGAGGGACTTAAGTATGTGAACAAGAATATCTTCACAGTTCAGTTCCATCCGGAGGCATGCCCTGGACCACAGGATTCAGCATATCTTTTTGACCGCTTTATTAACATGATGGGAGGTAACCAGTAATGCCAAGAAATAATGATATTAAAAAAGTATTAGTTATCGGTTCCGGTCCAATCGTAATCGGACAGGCCGCAGAGTTTGACTATGCAGGAACACAGGCCTGCCGTTCCTTAAAAGAGGAGGGCATTGAGGTATGTCTGGTAAACTCAAACCCGGCAACTATCATGACTGATAAGCAGATTGCGGATCAGGTATATATCGAGCCACTTACTCTTGAGTCATTAAAAGAGATTATCATAAAAGAAAAGCCTGACAGCATCCTTCCTACACTCGGTGGACAGGCAGGACTCAACCTCGGCATGGAGCTCGCTGAGTGCGGCTTCCTTGATGAGCAGGGAGTAAAGCTTATCGGAACAACAGCAGAGACCATCTTCAAGGCTGAGGACCGTCAGGCCTTCAAGGATACCATGGAGAAAATCGGTGAACCAATCGCGGCTTCACAGGTTGTAAAGAATATCGAGGACGGTATTGCATTTACCAACAAGATTGGTTACCCTGTAGTTCTTCGTCCTGCATTTACACTCGGCGGCTCCGGCGGTGGAATTGCTCACGATGAGCAGGAGCTTATCGACATACTTTCAAATGGACTTCGCCTGTCACGTGTCGGAGAGGTTCTTGTAGAGAGATGTATCGCAGGCTGGAAGGAAATCGAGTACGAGGTAATGCGTGATGCCAACGGCAACTGCATCACAGTATGTAACATGGAAAATATCGACCCGGTCGGTGTGCATACAGGAGATTCAATCGTAGTAGCACCTTCGCAGACACTTGGAGATAAAGAGTATCAGATGCTTCGTACATCAGCACTCAATATCATCAACGAGCTTCAGATTACAGGAGGCTGTAACGTACAGTATGCCCTCAATCCTGACTCATTCGAGTACTGTGTTATCGAGGTAAACCCACGAGTTTCACGTTCATCAGCACTCGCATCAAAGGCTACAGGATATCCTATCGCCAAGGTTACAGCCAAGATTGCACTCGGCTATCACCTCGATGAGATCAAGAACGCTATCACACAGAAGACATACGCAAGCTTTGAGCCAATGCTTGATTACTGTGTAGTCAAGATTCCAAGACTTCCGTTCGACAAGTTCCTCACAGCAAAGCGTACACTTACCACTCAGATGAAGGCTACCGGAGAGGTAATGAGTATCTGCAACAACTTCGAGGGTGCTCTTATGAAGGCTATCAGATCTCTCGAGCAGCATGTTGATTCACTTATGTCTTATGACTTTACAGGTCTTACAGATGATGAGCTTGAGAAACAGCTTGCAGTTGTTGATGACAGACGTATCTGGGTTATCGCAGAGGCGCTCCGCCGTGGAGTTAAATACGAGCATATTCATGAGATTACTAAGATAGATCTTTGGTTTATCGATAAAATCGCAATACTTGTTGAGATGGAGAACCGTTTAAAGACAGAGGAGCTTACAGTTGATCTGTTAAAAGAGGCAAAGCGTATCGAGTTCCCTGACAATGTTATCTCACAGCTTACAGATATTGATGAGGCTGATATCAAGAAGATGCGTTACGACAACGGCATTGTGGCAGCCTACAAGATGGTTGATACCTGTGCCGCAGAGTTTGAAGCAGAGACACCATACTACTACTCAGTATTCGGCAGCGAGAATGAGGCAGCAGAGACAAATCCGCAGAAAAAGGTGCTTGTACTTGGTTCAGGACCTATCCGTATCGGACAGGGTGTTGAGTTTGATTACTGTTCAGTTCACTGTACATGGGCGTTTGCCAAGGAAGGCTGGGAGACAATCATCGTAAACAACAACCCTGAGACCGTTTCAACTGACTTTGATATTGCTGACAAGCTCTATTTTGAGCCACTCACAGCAGAGGATGTTGAGAGCATCGTTAATATTGAAAAGCCTGACGGAGCTGTTGTACAGTTCGGTGGACAGACCGCCATCAAGCTTACAGAGGCACTTATGAAGATGGGGGTCAAGATACTTGGAACAAAGGCTGAGGATGTAGACGCAGCCGAGGACAGAGAGCTCTTCGACGAGATTCTTCAGAAGACAGGTATCCCAAGAGCAGCAGGTGGTACAGTATTTACAGCTGAGGAGGCAAAGAAGGTAGCAAACGAGATCGGTTACCCTGTACTTGTCCGTCCTTCATACGTGCTTGGCGGACAGGGTATGAAGATTGCATGGAATGATGATGAAATCGAAGAGTTTATCGGCATCATCAACACAATCACACAGGATCATCCAATCCTTGTAGATAAGTACCTTATGGGTAAGGAAATTGAGGTTGATGCAATCTGTGACGGTACAGATATCCTGATTCCGGGTATCATGGAGCACATCGAGCGTACAGGAGTACACTCAGGAGACTCTATCTCAGTTTACCCTGCACATACTATCTCAGAAAAAGCAAAAGAGACTCTGGTTGAGTATACAAAGAGACTTGCACAGGCACTTCATGTTGTTGGTATGATTAATATCCAGTTTATCGATATGGACGACAACATCTATGTTATCGAGGTAAACCCACGTTCTTCAAGAACAGTACCATACATCAGCAAGGTTACAGGTATTCCAATCGTAGACCTCGCAGCAAGAATCATCATGGGCGAGACAATAAAGGGCATGGGCTACACACCTGGACTTGCTCCGACAGCCGATTACATTGCAATCAAGATGCCGGTATTCTCATTCGAGAAGCTGCGTGGCGCTGAGATTTCACTCGGACCTGAGATGAAGTCAACAGGAGAGTGTCTTGGAATAGACAAGACCTTCAATGGTGCGCTTTACAAGGCATTTGAGGGTGCGGGAGTCGAGCTCCCTAAGTACAAGCAGATGATTATGACTGTAAAGGATGCCGACAAGCCTGAGGCAGTAGGCGTTGCAAAGCGTTTTGAGAAGCTTGGCTACAAGATTTATGCTACAAGAAGTACTGCAAAGTACTTACAGGAGCACGGAGTAAATGCTCTTCGCGTAAACAAGATATCACAGGAGTCTCCAAACGTCATGGATCTTATCCTCGGACACAAGATAGACCTTGTAATCGATACACCTACACAGGGTAACGGAGACAAGACAAGAGACGGATTCCTTATCAGAAGAAATGCAATCGAGACAGGTGTTTACTGTATCACAGCCATGGATACAGCCAATGCACTTGCACATGCATTAGAGACTGCTTCTGACAAGAAGACACCGGTTGACATTGCAACAGTTAAGAATCTTTAAAAATATATAGAATATATTTTATCCCCGGACAGTATATCGGATATGCTGCCCGGGGATTGTTTATAAAATCAAAAATATGATGTGTTATGCCTGTATGCATGCCGCAGGTTATAATAGAATCGGTTTTTGTTAATCTGACGGAATAGTATAAGTAATACGCGTGAAAAATATGCAAAGTTTAATAGAAATTTGACAAATTATTAACAAAAGCAATTGATTTTTACATAAATTTGTAGTATAATAACTTTGTTAAAAAATTAACAGCACGGATGTGCAATACAATTTAAAGGAGATAATATAATGGCAAAGAAAGTTGTAATCGCAAGTGCTTGCCGTACAGCAATCGGCAAAATGGGCGGAGCATTAAGCAATACTCCAGCCGCAGATTTAGGTGCAATCGTAATCAAGGAGGCTTTAAACCGTGCAGGTGTTGCTCCTGAGATGGTTGACGAGGTTAAGATGGGTTGTGTTATCCAGGCAGCTCAGGGACAGAACGTAGCTCGTCAGGCTTCTATCAAGGCAGGACTTCCAATCGAGGTTCCGGCTATCACAATCAATGTCGTTTGTGGATCAGGTCTTAAGTGCGTAAACGACGCTGCTACAATGATCAAGGCCGGTGAGGCTGATATCGTTGTTGCCGGTGGTATGGAGAACATGTCAATGGCTCCTTACGCTATGACAAAGGCACGTTTCGGATACAGAATGAACAATGCAACAATCATCGATACAATGGTTAACGATGCTCTTACAGATGCATTCAACCACTATCATATGATGATCACAGCTGAGAATGTATGTGATAAATACGGCATCACTCGTGAAGAACTTGATGAGTTCTCAGCAAACTCACAGCAGAAGTGTGAGGCAGCTATCGCAGCAGGCAAGTTCGATGATGAGATCGTTCCTGTACCTGTTAAGGTTAAGAAAGAAATCGTTGAGTTCAAAAAGGACGAGGGACCTCGTGCCGGAACAACAGTAGAAACTCTTTCTAAGCTTCGTTGCTGCTCAGGTAAAGAGGGCGGACTTGTTACAGCCGGTAACGCATCAGGAATCAATGATGGTGCTGCAGCAGTAGTTGTAATGAGCGAAGAGAAAGCTAAGGAGCTCGGTGTTAAGCCATTAGCTACATGGGTAGCAGGAGCACTTGGCGGAGTTGAGCCTGAGATCATGGGTGTTGGACCGGTAGCTTCTACAAAGAAGGTTCTTGCAAAGACAGGTCTTACAATTGATGATTTCGATCTTATCGAGGCAAACGAGGCATTTGCTGCACAGTCAATCGCTGTAGCAAGAGATCTTGGTTTCGATATGAGCAAGGTAAATGTAAACGGTGGTGCTATCGCACTCGGACATCCTGTAGGAGCTTCAGGCTGCCGTATCCTTGTTACATTATTACATGAGATGCAGAAGAGAGGATCTAACAGAGGTCTTGCAACACTTTGTATCGGTGGTGGAATGGGATGTTCTACTATCGTTGAGAAGTACTAATTTTCTTTGCCAATAGATATATGAGGGGATGCAGGTGCATCCCCTTGTAGTGTGAATTAGTTTATTCACATCAGTTTATATATATATGATTAAGTTATGCTGCAGAGGCTTAGCACTTAAAGCTTTTGCGTCATAATATATTTTAGGAGGAATTAAAATGAAGGTTGGAATTATCGGTGCTGGTACAATGGGCCAGGGAATCGCAAAAGCATTCGCACAGGTAGATGGATACGAGGTAGCACTCTGCGATATTAAGCAGGAGTGGGCTGAAGGCGGAAAAGACAAGATTGCAAAAGGATATGCAAGACTTGTAGCAAAAGAGAAAATGACACAGGAGAAGGTTGACGGCATTCTTGCAAGCATCACTCCTGGTTTAAAAGAAGATCTCTGCAAGGATTGTGACCTCATCGTTGAGGCTGCTTTCGAGGATATGCAGGTTAAGAAAACTACATTCGCTGAGTTAGACAAGATTGCTAAGCCAGAGTGTATTTTCGCTTCAAATACATCATCACTTTCAATCACAGAGATTGGAAATGGACTTACACGTCCATTAATCGGTATGCACTTCTTTAACCCTGCTGACCGTATGAAGTTAGTAGAGGTTATCGCAGGTGTTAACACACCTGTTGAGACAGTTGATGCAATCAAGAAGATTGCAGAGGAGATTGGCAAGACACCTGTACAGGTTAACGAGGCTGCTGGTTTCGTAGTAAACCGTATCCTTATCCCAATGATCAACGAGGCTGCTTTCATCAAGATGGAGGGCGTTTCAGATATCGCCGGAATCGATGCAGCTATGAAGCTTGGTGCTAACCATCCAATGGGACCATTAGAGCTTGGAGATTTCATCGGACTTGATATCTGCCTTGCAATCATGGACGTTCTTTACAATGAGACAGGTGACAGCAAGTATCGTGCATGCCCACTCCTTCGCAAGATGGTAAGAGGCGGAAACCTTGGATGCAAGAGCGGCAAGGGATTCTACGTTTACAACGCAGACCGTACAAAGACACCTGTAGACGCACAGTAGTAGCGTATAAAACCAGTCTCAGAGAAAATACATATGGGAAGCTTGCTTGCCAATATGTGTTTTCTTTTGAGACGTTAACGGAACCGAGCAAGTAGCCATGCTTGGCGGATTGCGAGGTTACGTAGGATTGTGGGAGTGAAAGCGTAGCAATCCGTAGGCTTTATATAACATATATACGTTATAAAATATAGGTCTTATGTAGCGTATATATAAACTATAAAGTTATATAAGAATTCAATAACAAAACAAAAATCAAGGAGAATAAATCATGGATTTCACTTTAGATCAGAAACATGAGATGGCTCGCGACCTTTTCAAACAGTTCGCAGAGACAGAAGTTAAACCTCTTGCACAGGAGACTGACGAGACAGAGGTATTCCCAGCAGAGACAGTTGCTAAGATGGGAAAATATGGATTCATGGGCATTCCTGTACCAAAGGAGTACGGCGGACAGGGCTGTGATCCACTTACATACGTTATGTGTGTAGAAGAATTATCAAAGGTTTGTGGTACAACAGGCGTTATTGTATCTGCTCATACATCACTTTGTATCGATCCTATTATGACATTCGGTACAGAGGAGCAGAAGAAAAAATATGTTCCTGACCTTGCTTCAGGCAAGAAGATCGGTGCTTTCGGTCTTACTGAGCCGGGTGCTGGTACAGATGCACAGGGATGTCAGACAAAGGCCGTTTTAGACGGAGACGAGTGGGTTCTTAACGGATCTAAGTGCTTCATCACAAACGGTAAGGTTGCTGATGTTTACATCATCATCGCTATTACAAGCATCACAGAGGACAAGCGTGGACGCAAGAAGAAGAACTTCTCTGCATTCATCGTAGACAAGGGAACACCTGGATTCTCATTCGGAACAAAAGAGAAGAAGATGGGTATCCGCGGATCATCTACATACGAGCTTATTTTCGAGGATGCACGTATTCCAAAGGATGCATTACTTGGAAAAGAGGGAAGAGGTTTCCCAATCGCTATGCATACACTTGATGGTGGACGTATCGGAATCGCTGCTCAGGCACTTGGTATTGCAGAGGGCGCATTAGAGAGAACTATCGAGTACACAAAGGAAAGAAAGCAGTTCGGCCGTTCAATCGCACAGCAGCAGAATACACAGTTCAAGCTTGCAGATATGGCTACACGTATCGATGCAGCTAAGTATCTTGTATACGCAGCAGCTATGAAGAAGGCAGAGTTTGCTAAGAACCCTAAGGTTTCTTACTCAGTAGATGCAGCAAAGGCTAAATTATTCGCAGCAGAGACAGCTATGGCTGTTACAACAGAGTGCGTTCAGTTATTCGGTGGATACGGATATATCCGTGAGTACGATGTAGAGCGTATGATGCGTGATGCTAAGATTACAGAGATCTACGAGGGAACTTCAGAGGTTCAGCGTATGGTTATTTCAGGCTCATTACTCAGATAGTTAAGAGAGCTATCATAACTGTAGAGCTACTTAGAATAAATAAAGGAGAACAAATACATGAATATCGTAGTATGTATTAAACAGGTTCCTGATACAAAGGGTGGAGTAAAATTCAATCCTGACGGAACACTTGATAGAGCTTCAATGCTTGCAATCATGAATCCAGATGACAAGGCTGGTCTTGAGGCAGCACTTAGAATCAAAGACGAGACAGGCGCAAAGGTTACAGTTCTTACAATGGGACTTCCAAAGGCTGATGCAATCCTTCGTGAGGCAATGGCTATGGGCGCTGATGATGCAGTTTTAGTAACAGACAGAGTACTTGGTGGAGCTGATACATGGGCTACATCTACTACAATTGCAGGTGCATTAAGAAATCTCGATTATGATTTAATCATCACAGGCCGTCAGGCTATCGATGGAGATACAGCACAGGTTGGACCACAGATCGCAGTTCATCTTGGACTTCCTGTAATCTCATACGCAGAGGATATCAAGGTTGAGGGAGATTCTGTAGTCGTTAAGCGTCAGTACGAGGACAGATATCACGTAGTTAAGGCTAAGATGCCTTGTCTTATCACAGCTCTTTCAGAGTTAAACGAGCCTAGATATATGACACCGGGCGGAATCTTCGATGCATTTGACAAAGAGGTAACTGTCTGGGGCAGAGCTGACCTTAAGGATGTTGACGATTCAGATCTTGGACTTAAGGGATCACCTACAAAGATTGCTAAGGCATCTGACAAGGTACCTAAGGGAGCTGGAGAAAAGGTTAACCTTGATCCAACAGAGTCAGTAAACTATCTCATGGAGAAATTCAAAGAGAAACATATCATCTAGTATGGAGGAACCAAAAATGGGTTTAGAAGAATATAAGGGCGTATATATCTACGCACAGCAGGTAGACAATAAGCTTAGCGACATCGCCTTTGAGTTAGTCGGTAAAGCTAAAGAGTTAGCAGCAGATTTAAATACAGAGGTTACTGCAGTACTTCTTGGATCTAACGTAAAGGCTCTTGCAACAGAGCTCGGTGAGTACGGCGCAGACAAGGTAATCGTTGTAGACAATCCTGCACTTGAGACATACAGAACAGAGCCATACGCACAGGCTCTTGTATCAGTAATCAATGAGTACAAGCCGGAGATCATGTTAGTTGGTGCAACAGCTATCGGACGTGACCTCGGACCAACAGTTTCAGCAAGAGTTAAGACAGGTCTTACAGCTGACTGTACAAAGCTTGAGATTGGTGATTTCCCAATCAACGCTATGCCTGGACAGGAGCAGAAGCACAACCAGCTTCTCATGACACGTCCTGCATTCGGTGGAAACACAATCGCAACAATCGCTTGTCCTGACAATCGTCCACAGATGGCAACAGTTCGTCCTGGTGTTATGCAGAAGCTTCCTAAAGAGGCTGGCAGAGCAGCAGAGGTTATCGAGTTCAATCCTGCACTCGAGGAGAACAACCGTTATGTTGAGATCATGGATATCGTTAAGGCAGTTGGCAACGTAGAGAACATCATGGACGCTAAGGTACTTGTATCAGGCGGACGTGGAGTTGGAAGCGCTGAGAACTTCGAGATGCTTCGTGACCTTGCTTCATGCTTCAAGGGTGGTATGGTATCATGCTCTCGTGCAGCAGTAGAGAACGGCTGGTTAGCACAGGATTATCAGGTAGGACAGACAGGAAAGACTGTACGTCCACAGATTTACTTCGCAATCGGTATCTCAGGAGCCATCCAGCACGTAGCAGGTATGGAGGAGTCTGATCTCATCATCGCCATCAACAAGGACGAGGATGCTCCAATCTTCGACGTAGCTGATTACGGCTTAGTAGGAGATTTAAAGAAGATCGTTCCTCAGCTTACAGCAGCTCTTAAAGAGGCAAATGCTGACGCATAATCGCATAATAATGCAATAAAATTACATTACTAATACATTTAAACACAGTACTGTTTATCGCAGTGCTGTGTTTTTTTGACCATAAATATAGCGTAATCTTTGTTATACTACGATATCTAGTCGCATATTATAAATTTACCCCCACATTTATGAAAAATTCGGCTAATTTTACAATTGAGGCATTTATCCCAATGTGATAGAATAAAAACGTTCAATCAAATGTGGAGGAATTGGATTTCGAAAAGTTAAAAACTTTAGCGCCATGTACCGGCAGGTACGTAAAAATGATGCCGGTTAACGAGGTTTCAGGTTATCGAAAATTCGGCGGATGCCTGGACGCATATATGGATGCGTATCTCAAGCCAAATATGATGGAGACATCAAAACAAAGCGAGAGAACCATAAAATCAAGTAGCTATTCAGTACAGAACAGTTACATATTTGTACATTTAAAATTATATATCGAAAAGGAGATCTAACACTATGTGTGGAATTATAGGATTTACAGGCCGTTTAGAGGCACAGAAGATTTTGACGGAAGGACTCGCAGCGTTAGAGTATCGTGGATACGATAGTGCAGGTATTGCTTATTTCAAGGATACAGGCAAGATTTCTATTCGCAAAACCGTCGGAAAGGTTAAGGATCTTCTAGCTATCTGCGATGATGAGAACAATTCAATCTGTGGAATCGGACATACAAGATGGGCAACACACGGCGGAGTTACCAATGCCAATGCTCATCCTCACAAGGTTGGAAATGTCGCACTCATCCACAATGGTATCATTGAGAATTACCACGAGATTGTAAACAAGTTTGATCTTGCAGACTCTCTTATATCTGAGACAGATACAGAGGTAGCAGCGGCTCTTATCAACAAGCTCTATGACGGAGATCCAAAGGCTACTATTAAGAAGGCAGTAGCAGAGCTTCAGGGTTCATTTGCGTTCTGTATCATGTTCAAGGATCAGCCGGGAAAGATTTTTGCTGTCAGAAATGTAAGCCCGATGGTTGCAACATATTGCGATGACGGAGCATTTATCGCATCTGACCTCACAGCATTTATCAAATACTCTAAGCGCTATTTCATCGTACCTGAGTATGCTATCATGACTATGACAGCAGATGGAATTACAATAGAGGATCTTGACGGAAAGACTGTTGAGCCTGAGTATCTTGAGGTAAACTGGGATGTAACAGCAGCTCAGAAGGACGGCTATCCGCATTTCATGATCAAGGAGATTCATGAGCAGCCTGCAGCTATTACAAAGACTATCACTCCAAGAATCAAGGATTCTCTGCCTGATTTCACAGAGGACGGCATTCCGGATTCATTCTTTGAGGATGTAAGCGACATCACAATAGTAGCATGCGGTACAGCCATGTATGCGGGAATGGTTGGAAAAACCATGATCCAGAACCGCCTTCACATACCTGTAACTGTTGCAATCGCATCAGAGTTCAGATATGAGGAGCCTGTTATATCAGACAAGTCAATGGTTGTATTTGTATCACAGTCAGGTGAGACAATTGATACCTTAGAGGCACTTCGTCTTGCCAATAAATACACAAAGAAGACACTCTCTATAGTAAACGTGAAGGGCTCATCAATCGCAAGAGAGAGCAACTATGTGCTTTACACACATGCAGGCCCTGAGATTGCTGTTGCAAGTACAAAGGCTTACACAGTACAGGCTGCAAGCTTTTATCTGTTAGGCTGCAAGCTTGGTCTTGTATCAGGCAAGATGACAGAGGCTGATGCAAAAGAGTTTATTGAGAATCTTCAGGAGGTTCCAAATCTCATCGAGTCAGTTATCACGCAGGCACCTGAGATTGAGCAGCTCACAAAGAGAATGGTTAACGCAACAAATGCGTTCTACATCGGACGTGGACTTGACTATACACTTTGCATGGAGGGCGCACTCAAGCTCAAAGAGATTTCTTATATTCATGCTGAGGCTTATGCAGCAGGAGAGTTAAAGCACGGTACAATCGCGCTCATCAGCGAGGGTGTTCCGGTTATTGCAGTTGCTACACAGAGCCATGTATACAGCAAGGTTATCTCAAATATCCGCGAGGTAAAGGCGAGAGGCGCATACGTTATCCTTCTCAGCAAGGATAAGGATATTACAGATAAGTCAATCTGTGATGTGCATATCTCACTTCCACAGGCACCGGATGAGTTTACGATTTTCGAGTCAGTTATAATCTGTCAGCTTATCGCTTACTACACATCAACAGGAAAGGGCTTAAACCCTGACCAGCCACGTAACCTTGCAAAATCAGTTACAGTAGAATAAATAATTTCCCCGGACATTTATATGATGTCCGGGGATTTTTTTTTCACGCTTGTGAGACACAATGCAGCATATGTAAGACATCGATGTATATGTCAGTGATTTGCACGGCAACAACACATTTTGTTAAAAAATTGTTAAAAAAATAACAAAAATTGCTTTACACACTTCTTGCACGGTGGTATGATACATAAATGCGGGTTACTCATACGAGAATCCAGCAGCCATACAATTTTCATGTGCGCTCTTATGCCGTGTGACAAAATCACAGCATAACAGAATTAGGACGAGACCCATATGGGCTTTTACCAAAAGGAGGAAAAACAATGCGCAATTCAAAAACAAACGAACTTGTACTGACAGGTTTATTCACAGCCATTATCATTATCATGGCATTCACACCACTCGGATATATTCCGCTCGTAGTTATCAACGCTACGATTATTCACATTCCGGTAATCCTTGGTTCACTTTTCTGCGGACCTAAAAAGGGAGCATTCCTTGGATTTGTATTCGGATTTACCAGTTGTTTAAAGGCAACTATAGTCGGAGGAACTCTTTCATCCTTTGTATTTTCGCCGGTGCTTGCCGCATCCCTGGTCGGAACCTCAGGTATATTTAAGAGCTTATTCATAGCATTTGTTCCAAGAATTTTAGTAGGTGTTATACCTTATTTTGTATATATAGGCATCAAAAAGGTGCTTGCGTCAGAGAAGAAAAATCTCTGGGGCACAGTTTTAAATGTGCTCATGTCAGTATTCCTTGCATTCGGAGTATATGCATTCCTCGGCAAGATGTCAGAGTCACTTTCACAGGCAGCCGCTTTAGGAATCGGCATAGCAGTCGGAGCTGTAGTATTTATAGTAGTTGAGGCTGTATTTATCAGAAAGAGCACACAGGTTATTCCGTTTGTATATGCAGGTGTAGCCGGTGCCATGACCAATACACTGCTTGTAATGGGCTCAATCTTCGTGCTTTACAAGGATGCTTATGCAGATGCAATCGGTGTGGCAGGAAACGCGGTGCTGGGCGTTATCACCGGAGTCATCAGCTTTAACGGAGTAATTGAGGCAATAGTTGCCGCAATCATCGTATACCTTGTTGGATTGGTTTTAAATACTATCAAACCAATTGCAGCAAAATAAATTCAGATAGATTTAAAATAAATGTGAAATTGTATGTACGGCGGACTGATAAGGTCCGCCTGTTTTATAAGCAGTTGGACTGGGAACGGTAAAAAAGCATTTGAGTTAAAAGAAAGGTATGATACAAGGTGAAACATATGCATGAAATAGACATAATGGATATCGGCGGCTTCAAAATAGGCCAAGCCGAGGACACTAAGGGCTTGACCGGCTGTACGGTATTTCTTTTTGATAAACAGTCACCGGCGGGAGTTGACATAAGGGGAGGCGGACCGGCTTCGCGGGAGACACCACTTTTAAATCCTGTGGCAGACGCAAAGGGTATACATGCTCTTGTACTGTCAGGCGGCTCTGCCTTTGGTCTGGATGCAGCTGGAGGCGTGATGAAGTATCTCGAGGAGCGCGATATAGGCTTTGATGTGGGAGTTACAAAGGTGCCTCTTGTGGTGCAGTCGTGTATTTTTGACCTGGTAATAGGTGATAAAAATGCAAGGCCTGATGGCAAAATGGCATACAAAGCTTGTGAGAACGCTTCCTATGATACCTTTTTACAGGGAAATTATGGAGCCGGAATGGGCGCAACAGTCGGTAAATATATGGGGCGTGAGCGCAGCATGAAGAGCGGAATAGGAGCCTATGCAGTACAGCTTGGAGAACTGAAGGTTGGAGCAGTGGTGACACTGAACGCACTTGGTGATATATATGACATAGATACAGATAAGAAAATTGCCGGAGCACTGGATGAAAATGGGCTGCTTTTTGATGACGAGACAGCGTATTTTGAGGCAGCGGCGAAGATTCAGAATATGTTTACAGGAAACACCACAATTGGTACAATAATAACAAATGTAAAGCTTGACAAGACCGCACTCAACAAGGTGGCATCCATGGCTCACAATGGCTATGGCAGAGCAATCAGACCCGTGCACACGATGGCAGACGGAGATTCAATCTATGCCGTATCAGTGGGCAGTGTGCCTGCCGATATCAATCTGGTGGGGCCAATGAGTGCCTATGTCATGGCAAAGGCCATTGCCAATGCAGCTAGAAGTGCAAAGTCTGTGGATGGCTACAAAGCATTTTGCGATGTAAACAAAAAATGACTGCAGAATAATAGTTTTATACAGAGGTGAAAATCATGTTAAAAGGAAAAACAGTAGTTTTGGGAGTGACAGGAAGCATAGCGGCATACAAGATAGCAAACCTTGCGAGTATGCTTGTAAAACAGCACGCCGATGTCAACGTCATAATGACACACAATGCAACAAATTTTATAAATCCAATCACATTTGAAACTCTCACAGGCAACAAGTGCCTCGTGGACACATTTGACAGAAACTTTGAATTCAATGTAGAGCATGTGGCGCTCGCAAAGAGAGCAGACATCTTTATGGTGGCACCTGCATCAGCCAATGTGATAGGCAAGATGGCAAACGGAATCGCAGACGATATGCTTACCACCACAATACTTGCAGCCAAATGTCCTAAGCTTGTTTCTCCTGCCATGAACACCAATATGTACGAGAACAGGATTGTGCAGGACAATATCAAAAAGCTCGAACACTACGGCTTTGAGATGATAAAGCCGGCTGAAGGATATCTTGCATGCGGAGACACCGGTGCAGGAAAAATGCCGGAGCCACAGACACTTTTCAACTACATAATGAGGACAATAGCCTGTGAAAAGGACCTGGCGGGCAAGAATGTACTCATCACAGCCGGAGCGACGCAGGAAAAAATAGACCCGGTACGTTTTATCACCAATCACTCAACAGGTAAGATGGGGCGTGCCATAGCAGAAAACTGTATGCTCCGCGGTGCACATGTTACACTGGTCAACGCTTCAGTATCGGTTGAGCCACCTATGTTTGTAGATGTGGTAAATGTGACATCGGCCGCAGACATGGCAGACGTGGTGAAATCAAAGGCTGCTGAACAGGATATTATCATCATGACCGCAGCAGTAGCGGATTTTTGCCCATCACATCCGGCTGATGAGAAAATAAAGAAAAATGACAGCTCATATGAGTCTGTAATTGAGCTTGAGCGCACAGAGGACATTCTTTCATACCTCGGAGCACACAAGGCTAAGGGACAGCTCATATGCGGTTTTTCTATGGAAACCCAGAATATGCTTGAAAACTCGAAAGCAAAGCTTGCAAAGAAAAATGCAGACATGATAGTGGCAAACAACCTAAAGGTAGCAGGCGCAGGCTTTGGAACAGATACCAATGTGGTCACACTCATCACGGCTGACGACTGCACAGAGCTTGAAATCATGGACAAGAGCTGCGTTGCAGCAAGGATTATGGACCGGTTGCTGCAGATGTAGAGCTTCGATTTTAGGTTGAGAGTGGGTGCGTGGAGCGGGTGGCGTACAGATTATATGTCACCTGCTCTTATAACTCCTTAGCCTAGTGGGAGTAAATGCCGCCATCAGCAGAGCTTATTAGGCGCGAAAAATCAAACGCGCATTTTACCTCAATATATAAATTCAGGTTGTGCTGCTTGAACGAGTATTTTCCGCGCCGCTTTTGCTGATGGCGGCATATAACTTCCACACGGCACGTCGTAAATCGAGCAGATGACATATAATCTGTACGCCACCCACTCCACGCACCTAATATACTTTTATGATAAAATTTAAGAACTACATCTGCGGTATTGTTACACCATGCAGTCCACAGCCGGCAGCTCCCCTGTCACATCGAGGAAGAGATTTGTAAAGGTCTGCTCATAGTAGGGCTCCACCCAGAGCAGGCCGATGCCGAGCGACAGCACGCAAAGCACAAGCATACCGATGAAGCTTACGTTAATGTAGATGACTCTGAGTATGTTGCCACGAATCAGCTTTATTGCATGAGTCAGGCATGCAAACACGGATAAATCATCACGCGAGAGCACCAGATACAGGTAAAAAGGAAACAGAACCAGTACAATAAAGCTGAGCACGGCACTTGCAACATATAAAGCGATAGCAATTCCCATGGTGTCACCGCTTAGTTTGAAAAAGTTTCTGGCTACAAGGAAAGGCGCCTTTGCAATCATAGAGATGGCATAATATATGATGTATGCTCCAAAATATCTGTTGGAGTGATTCATAAAGCAGTAGAATACATCGCTGATACGACACTCTTTCTTTCTTGCCATATTAAGATGGAAACGTATGAGTCCCATCTGCAGCACGCCGACCACGATAGATAAAAGCACCTCGGCAATGTAGTAGATGACGGTCTGAACCTTTGTGGCATATACATTTCCGAGCAGGTAGGTAAACGGCAGGTCACTAAACAGATTTATGAGTGTGACAGTGAGAAAAACGCTCATGCTAAGTCTGTATCTTCCGTTCAGGTTCTCTCTTGATATTCTTTTTAATTCTTTGGATTTCTTTTTTGGGTTCATTATATTCTCCTGAAATAATAGTTTTGAATTAATGCTTAAGTTAGGCTTAAGTTAATGTTTAAATTAATGCTTTGACAATTGTCGGATATATAGCATATACTTGTATTCATATGGTTACACAAAATCACAGGAAGGACCACTCATATCATGCAGACAGATGAAACAATCGACAGGTATTTCTATATAACGGGCTGGATATGCATAGCTGTATTTGCGGCTCTTGCGGCAGTGATTGGAGTATGCGGTACGCAGATACTCACAAAGGTGCCTCCATGTCCGCTGCACGCATATACAGGCTACTATTGTCCGGGGTGCGGTGGCACGAGAGCCACATTTGCGCTGCTGCACGGACATCTGATAAGGTCGTTTGTACTCCATCCGTTTGTGCCGTATACAGCCGTTTTTGGAGGCTGGTTTATGCTGTCACAGACACTGCAGCGGATAAGCCGCGGCAGGCTGCACATCGGAATGCACTTCAGGCCATTATATATGTGGCTTGCACTTGCCATTATTGTGGTAAACTGCATAGTCAAAAATATGCTTATATTATTTTGCGGTATTCATCTGCTGAAGTAGCTCATTGTAGTCGATACCGGTCAGGTTCTGGTATTCCTTTAATATACCCTCGATGCTTCCGTATTCGTGAAGCATGGCGGCAAACGAACCGATATAGATAACAAGAGTGATAACAACAGCGGCAAACGCTATCCAGAATGAGGTCATAGCCATGCTGCTCATTGAGGTGGCACCGCCTTTTGAAAGTAACGCAAAAATCATGGCAAGCGAGCCGCATATGATAGACACATAAATACAGCTGCACGACGCGATGGCAATTATTGAAAGCACAAGTGCTGCAACCTCCATATTGCGTGAGCGTTTATTGTAGAAATTGTTGTTGGGATTAAAGCCCGGCCCATAATTGTTGCCGAAATTATAGTTATAATCCTGATTATAATCAAATTTTTGTGGATCCATAATAAAATTCCTTTCTATAAAGTTGATTTTATTGTATCACTTCATTTATAATACGAAAAGAATAAGTTTTTTAAAGAGGTAAAAAAATGGATATTATTGCTGCAATTGCAGAAGAACTGCAGATTAAAAAAGGACAGGCCGAGGCCGCTGTCAAGCTGATAGATGAGGGAAACACCATTCCTTTTATCGCCCGATACCGAAAGGAGGCAACCGGCTCATTAAATGATGAGGTGCTCAGAAATCTCTTCGACAGACTGACATATCTACGTAATCTTGAGGACAAGAAGCAGACAGTGCTTGCAAGCATCGAGGAGCAGGGCAAGCTTACGGATGAGCTTAAGAAGGCAATCCTTGAGGCACAGACACAGGTGGCGGTTGACGATTTGTACAGACCTTACCGTCCGAAGAGAAGAACCCGTGCCATAATCGCAAAGGAAAAGGGCTTAGAGCCACTGGCACAGACCATTTTAGCGCAGGAATCGTCTGTTGATATCATGGCAGAAGCAGCTAAATATGTGGATGCAGAAAAAGACGTGGCAGATGAAGCGGCTGCACTTGCCGGAGCAAAGGATATCATTGCAGAGAACGTATCCGACAATGCCGGTTACAGAACAAAAATCAGAGAGCTTACCATGCAAAAGGGGCGTCTTATATCGACAGCCAAGGATCCGGAGGCGGAGTCTGTCTATGAGATGTACTATGAATTTGATGAGGCTCTTTCCAAGGTGGCAGGTCACAGAACACTCGCAATTAACCGTGGTGAAAAGGAAAAAATCCTCACAGTAAAGATAGAGGCACCGACAGAGGATATCATAAAATATCTTAAAAAGCAGGTTATCACAAATGATGGAGCGCCTACAGCAGCCGTACTCACAGAGGTAGTGGAGGATGCGTACGACAGGCTTATTGCCCCTGCCATAGAGCGTGAAATCAGAAACAATCTGACAGAGGAAGCAGAGGATGGTGCCATAAAGGTATTCGGAAAGAACTTGGAGCAGCTTCTCATGCAGCCTCCAATTGCAGGACAGGTTGTGCTTGGATGGGACCCGGCATTCCGTACAGGCTGTAAGATTTCTGTCGTAGACCCTACAGGAAAGGTGCTCGATACCACAGTAATCTATCCGACAGCACCACAGAACAAGGTCGAGGAGGCAAAGGCCGTAATCAAAAAGCTTATAGACAAGCATCATGTCACTCTTATCTCACTCGGAAACGGAACAGCATCGCGTGAGTCAGAGCAGGTGATTGTCGAGCTGTTAAAGGAAATTCCGGTAAAGGTGCAGTACATCATAGTAAATGAAGCAGGTGCGTCAGTATATTCAGCCAGCAAGCTTGCCACGGAGGAGTTTCCGAATTTTGATGTGGGACAAAGAAGTGCCACATCCATGGCGCGTAGACTTCAGGATCCGCTCGCTGAGCTTGTAAAGATTGATCCAAAGTCAATCGGAGTCGGACAGTATCAGCACGATATGAACCAGAAAAAGCTCTCAGAGGCACTCGGAGGAGTTGTAGAGGACTGCGTAAATAAGGTTGGTGTAGATTTAAATACAGCATCAGTTTCACTGCTTGAGTACATATCAGGCATCTCAAAGACCATTGCCAAAAACATCGTGGACTACAGAGAGGAAAACGGTAAATTCACATCACGTTCACAGCTTCTTAAGGTAGCAAAGCTTGGACCGAAGGCATTTGAACAGTGTGCAGGCTTCATGCGTATCTCAGACGGAAAGAACCCGCTTGATGCCACAGGCGTGCATCCTGAGTCATATGATGCAACAAAGGCAGTGCTTGAAAAGCTTGGCTACACAATGGAGGATGTAAAGAACAGAAATGTAGTTGGAATCTCAAAGAAGGTATCTGATTACAAGGCGCTCGCAGACGAGGCAGGAGTTGGTGAAATCACACTGCGTGACATCGTAAAAGAGCTTGAAAAGCCGGCAAGAGACCCGCGTGAAGATATGCCAAAGCCAATTCTAAGAAGCGATGTCCTTGAGATGAAGGACCTCACACCGGGTATGGTATTAAAGGGTACAGTCAGAAACGTAATAGATTTCGGATGCTTCGTGGATATAGGAGTACACCAGGACGGACTTGTGCATATCTCAGAGATATGTGACCGCTATATCAAGCACCCGCTTGAGGCTGTCAGTGTAGGGGACATAGTAGATGTGCAGGTTATGAGCGTTGACCTCAAAAAGCAGCGCATCCAGCTTACCATGAAAATCGGACAGGGCACAGACAAGGCCGGTAAGTCAGAAAACAGCGGCAGTGGAAAAAACAATGTTGATAACAAGGCTGACAGAAGTAATAGAAATAACGGCGGCAGGAATAGCAGAAACGATAGAAATAGTACAGGCAGCAAGAATAATAACAACAGAAACAAAAAGCCACACTACATAAAGGGCAAGAAAAATAATTTCTTTGACAATATTATTCTTGATAATTAAAAACACCTTGACAAAACGCCACAAAGTGCATATCATAGGTTTGTAAAATAAATAGGAATTCTTCAGGGCAGGGTGCGATTCCCTACCGGTGGTACAGCCCACGAGCCGCAAGGCATGATTCGGTGTGATTCCGAAGCCGACAGTATAGTCTGGATGAGAGAAGATTATTAGGTGTCATTACACTGTGATATTAAGTCCCGGAAGATTTTCTTCCGGGATTTTTTAAAGCAGCTATTCAGATTTTAGATAGCTGCACTCACAATATCCTCAGGATTCCTTAAGCATCAAAGGAGTGTAAAATGGACGTAACAACAAACAACACAAAATCAAAAGTAAACATCAGACTTTTAGTCGGCACAGGAATGTTAAGCGGACTTGCATTTGTACTTCAGTACCTCGAGTTTCCAATTCCAATCATGCCGGGCTTTATTAAGTTTGATTTCTCAGATTTGCCTGCACTTATCGGCGCATTTGCATATGGACCGTTAGCAGGAGTGATTGTAGAGTTTATAAAGAACCTGCTTCACTGTACAGTAACACAGAGCTTTACGGTAGGAGAGCTTTCAAACTTTATTCTTGGAGCAGTATTTACAGCAACAGCAGGACTTATCTACAAGAAGAATAAGTCAAAAAAGGGTGCAATAATCGGCGCTGTAGTCGGTTCAGTGGTAATGGGAATCGTCAGCTTCCCATCAAACCTGTTTATCGTGTATCCTGCATACACAAAGTTCATGCCAATGGAAGCAATCATTGGTGCCTACAGTGAGCTTCTCCCATCAGTAGGCAAGCTGTGGCAGGCACTTTTAATATTCAATGTTCCGTTTACCATCGTAAAGGGACTTATATCAACACTTATCACAGTGCTTATATACAAGAGACTGTCACCGGTTTTAAAGGGCAGAGGATAGAGAAAATACCTGACACAATATATATAGTCACAAACATAAAGAGCGCAGTCAATTGCGCTCTTTTCTTTTTTTAAAAGGAATGTTATAATAAACCCAAATATTTAGTTGGGAGCAGGACATGAAGATTGAATTTGATGTAAAAGTAACGGAAAAAGATTTATATTCATTTAATATAGAGCAGGCGTACAAGGGCAGTCAGGGTGTTATATCATTGCTGTTTGCTGTGCTCTTGGCTGCGGCAGCAGTGTTAAGCGCACAAAAGGGCAATACAGGGTATGTGGTGCTTTATATTATAGTTGGTATTCTGGTGCTGCTATATGTGCCGTTTTCGCTCAAGGGCAGGGTAAAGATGATTATGAAGACAAATGAAGTTTTCTCAAAGCCACTGCATTTTGAGATAGATGAAAAGAACATAAAAGTAAGCCAGGGCGAGGAAATGGCGCAGCTTCCGTGGGAGCAGGTGTACAGATTTGTGGCCAATGATAAGAGGATACTTATATTCAGCAACAGAAAGAATGCATATATTCTCTCGAAGGAGCAGCTTGGTGACAGCTATGAGCCATTAAAGGAGCTGGCAGGCAGTACACTGGAGAAATACAGACTGAAAATCAAATAAACAAAATAATAGATAAAATAAATAGATAAAGGTATAAGCTGGTAATATGAGTAGTGAAGAAAACATAACAGTAATAGAGAGTTTTTCGGCAGATGATACGCATGCACTTGGGGTTACGCTTGGACAGCAGGCAAAGCCCGGGGATGTGTGTACACTTGTGGGTGATTTAGGAGTGGGTAAAACAGTGCTCACGCAGGGCATAGCAGAGGGGCTTGGCATCACAGAGCCGATAAACAGCCCTACATTTACCATAGTGCAGGTGTACGAGGAGGGCAGGCTGCCGTTTTATCATTTCGATGTATACAGGATTGGTGACATCGAGGAGATGGATGAAATAGGCTATGAGGATTATTTCTACGGAGATGGGCTTACGATGATAGAGTGGGCAAATCTCATTGAGGAGATACTCCCCAAGAAGAGAAAAGAGATTACGATTGAAAAAGACCTGGAAAAAGGCTTTGACTATAGAAAAATAACAATAAAAGAGGTTTTATAATGAAGATACTTGCGCTTGACAGCTCAGGGCTTGTGGCCAGTGTGGCTGTCGTATCGGACGATAATCTGATAGGAGAATACACGATAAATTATAAAAAGACACATTCGCAGACACTTCTTCCGATGCTTGATGAGGTGGCTAAGATGACAGAGCTTGACCTTAAGACAATAGATTTTATTGCGGTCTCAGCAGGACCTGGATCGTTCACGGGGCTTCGCATAGGCTCTGCGACGGCGAAGGGACTTGCACTGGCACTGGATAAGCAGATAGTTTCTGTGCCTACTGTAGATGCACTTGCATACAATCTGTGGGGCAGTGCAGATGTTGTCTGTCCGCTTATGGATGCAAGAAGACAGCAGACCTATACAGGGTTGTATGATTTTACCGATGGCAGGATGAACACCATTTTGCCACAGTGCGTAGTGATGATAGAAGAGATAGTTGACCAAATCAATGAGCTCGGCCGCAGGGTGATTTTCCTTGGAGACGGAGTGGATGTGTTTAAGGATTATATCAATGAGCATGTAAAGGTGGATTATGACTTTGCACCTGCCATGTGCAATAAGCAAAGAGCTTCGGCTGTAGCATGTCTTGGACAGGTGCTCTATGAGCAGGGCAGAGCAGAAAATGCAGCAGACCATAAGCCTGAGTATCTCAGATTATCACAGGCGGAGCGAGAGAGACAGGAAAAGGAGAGAGATTTTAGAATATGATAATAAGACCCATGGAGCCGGAGGATGCAGACTCGGTGGCGCAGATAGAAAAAGACAGCTTCACACAGCCCTGGAGCAGACAGGGTTTTTTGGATGCCATGAGGCTTCCGGAGAATATCATGCTTGTGGCACAGGAGGATGGCGAGATACTGGGGTATCAGTGCACATATGTGTCATTTGATGAGGGAGAGCTGACCAATATAGCAGTCAAAAAATCAGCACGAGGAAAAGGTGTGGGTGCACATCTTATCAGATGCCTGCAGGAAAAGGCAAAAGAGTCAGGTGTTGAGCGCATTGTGCTCGAAGCCAGGGTGACTAATGAGGCTGCGATATCACTGTATCAGAAGATGGGGTTTGTAAACCTTGGAATCAGAAAAAATCTATATGAGCATCCGGTAGAGGACGGTGTCATCATGTCCTATACTGCGGAGGAAAATTTATGTTAGACGTGTGTTTACTTGGAACAGCAGGCATGATGCCTTTGCCAAACAGATGGCTTACGGCACTTTCACTAAAATATAACGGCAGCAATATACTTATTGACTGCGGTGAGGGAACACAGATTGCGATGAAGGAGGCCGGAATCAATTTCAAGCCGATAGATATTTTGTGCATCACTCATTTTCATGCAGACCATATCAGCGGATTGCCGGGACTTCTTCTTACAATGGGAAATGCTGAGCGCACCGAGCCGCTTACCATTATTGGACCTAAGGGACTTACAAGGGTTGTCACTGCACTTCGGACGATTGCGCCGGAGCTGCCTTTTGAGATAAAATGCATAGAGCTCAATGAGCAGGATGAGTATTTTGACATGAACGGATATCATATCCATGCATTCCGCGTAAAGCATGCGGTGCTGTGCTATGGCTATTCGGTTGAGATAAGGCGCAGTGGCAGATTTTCCGTGGAAAGAGCAAAGGAAAAGGAAATCCCGATGCGTCTGTGGAATCCGCTTCAGAAGGGTAATACCGTTGAATTTGAGGGCAGAGTGTATACTCCGGATATGGTGCTTGGACCGGCAAGAAAGGGCATAAAGGTCACATATTGTACGGACTCAAGGCCGCTTGAGCACATAGTGGAGGCAGCAGAGGGGTCAGACCTATTTATCTGCGAGGGCATGTATGCTGAAAAGGAAAAGATAGTAAAGGCAAAGCAGTATAAGCATATGACCTTTTACGAGGCAGCAGACATGGCAAAGAGAGCCGGCGTGAAGGAGCTGTGGCTTACACATTTTTCACCGTCACTTGTCCGGGCAGAGGATTATATGCCACAGGTGAGGGAGATTTTTGCAAACGCATATCTTGGAAAAGATGCAAAGAGCGTGGAGCTCATGTTTGATGAGGACTAAGGAGGGGCGATATGAAGAAAACAGGTATAGTTATTTTAACAATAGCACTGATTGCCGCGATATGTGGTTCGTTTTATATCGTAAACGATAAGTCTAAAAGGGCTAATCAAAAGGAAAAAGTGCTCACAGAGGTGCAAAGAATAACAACTAAAGACCTCGACAAGAACTATCCGCAGACACCTCGTGAGGTGGTGAAGTTTTATAACAGGATTGTAAAGTGCTACTATGGTATGCAGTATAGCGATGAAGAGCTTGATGCACTCACCGACCAGGCACTTAAGCTTTTTGATGATGAGCTGGCAGCAAACAATCCAAAGGATACCTACAAGCAGTCTGTCACGGCAGATGCGCAAAGCTACAAGGAACAGGGCATTACACTTGCGCAGACCGGGGTGTGTGACAGCAATGATGTAAAATATGTCACCGATAATGGCAATAAAATTGCATATGTCAAGGCCTCTTACTTCATGAAGGAGGGCAGCTCTTATTCTAAGACATACCAGGAGTATGTGCTCAGACAGGATGATGAGGGACACTGGAGGATTCTTGCATTTTATAAGCTGGCGGCAGATTCTGATACGGAAACAGAATAGAGTAATATATTAAGATTGGTGTAATAAAATGACAGAAAATACAGAAACAAAAAAAGAAATTAAAATACTTGCAATCGAAAGCTCATGCGATGAGACTGCGGCTGCAGTCGTAGTAAATGGACGTGATCTGCGAAGCAATGTGATTTCATCGCAGATAGCTCTTCATACTTTATATGGAGGGGTAGTTCCGGAGATTGCCTCAAGAAAGCATATTGAGAAAATTAATCAGGTCATAGAGCAGGCGCTTTCAGATGCTCAGATGACACTCGACGATATAGACGCAATAGGCGTCACATATGGTCCGGGGCTCGTAGGAGCACTGCTTGTAGGCGTGGCAGAAGCAAAGGCCATAGCATATGCGAGAAACATTCCTCTTGTCGGAGTGCACCATATAGAGGGACATATAAGCGCCAATTATATAGAAAATAAAGACTTAGAGCCGCCATTTCTGGCACTCGTCGTATCAGGAGGCCACACGCATCTGGTGAGAGTGGTAGATTACGGCAAATATGAGATTCTCGGACGCACAAGGGATGATGCGGCAGGAGAGGCATTTGACAAGGTGGCAAGAGCAATAGGACTCGGCTATCCGGGCGGCCCTAAGATAGAAAAGGTTTCGCATGAGGGTGATCCGCACAGCATAGAGTTTCCGAGAGCAAAGATTGTGGGCGGAGTCTATGATTTCAGCTTCAGCGGGCTTAAATCAGCAGTACTCAATTATTTAAACGGCTGCAGGATGAAGGGACTGGAAATAAACCAGGCAGACGTGGCAGCGTCGTTCCAGCAGGCGGTTACAGATGTGCTTGTCGGACATGCTGAGAATGCCATTGATGAGTTTAAAATGGACAAATTTGCCATTGCGGGAGGCGTTGCTTCAAATGGTGTTATCCGTCATGCGATGGAGGAAATGTGCGCGCGCAAGGGTGTTAAATTCTATCGTCCGTCACCGATACTGTGTACAGACAATGCTGCTATGATAGGTGCGGCGGCATACTATGATTTTATAGCAGGCAAGAGGTCCGGACTTGATCTGAATGCGGTTCCGAATCTAAAACTTGGTGAGTGATTCTGTAATTGCTTCCGGTTACACCGGGGTGCAATCATAATGTGCAGATTTATCATGGATAGGAAAAGGAAAGAATATGGACAAGAAAAAGTTCACAGCAATCATACTGTCAGCCGGTACAGGAAGCCGGATGAAAAGTAATATGCCAAAGCAGTATATGCAGCTTCTTGGGCAGCCTGTGATTTATTATAGTATAAAAGCATTTGAGGATAGTCCGGTGGATGAAATAGTCATAGTCTGCAGTGCGGATTATATTGAGTATTTCAGACATTCGATAATCGAAAAATATGGCTTTAAGAAGGTGAAAGCAATAGTGCAGGGGGGCAAAGAGCGCTACAACTCTGTATATGAGGGGCTTAAAGCGGCAAACGGCACGGACTATGTGTTGATACATGACGGCGCACGACCTCTGGTGGATAATGAAATAATAGTCCGCTCTATGCATACTGTTGAAAAAGAAAAAGCATGCGTAGCAGGAATGCCTGTAAAGGACACAATAAAGGTGTCAGATGAATTCGGATATTCAGCAAATACGCCTGACAGGAAAAGCCTGTGGCAGATTCAGACACCGCAATGCTTTGAATATGATCTGCTGGCTCAGTCCTATGATAAGCTGTTTAGTGACATGTCATATGGGAAAAGCGTGCCGGCAATTACGGATGATGCAATGATAGTAGAGTATGGGAGTGACACAAAGGTAAAGCTCATAGAGGGCTCATATGAAAATATAAAGGTCACAACTCCTGAAGACATGGGGATTGCAGAACTTTTTTTAAAGAAACGCAGAAAAATGTAAAAAAATTAGAAATTGGTGTTGACATATTGCAACATTGATGATAATATAAATCCTGCGCTGAACAAGTGCAGACAACTAAACAATTACGTGTTAATTGTGACACGCAGGGGTATCGAAGTGGTCATAACGAGGCGGTCTTGAAAACCGTTTGTCCGCAAGGGCGCGTGGGTTCGAATCCCACCCCCTGCGCTTTCTTTTGTCTTAAAACAGATGTGCAAAAGAAAATAAAAAAGTTCTTGACAAATGCAAAACATTTTGATAGAATAATCAAGCTGTCGCAAGACAGAGAACTTAAAACAGAGTTCAAAAAAATAAAAAATGCTTGACAAACGAACAGCGATTTGATAGAATAATCAAGCTGTCGCAAGAGAGCAAACAAAGAACATTGATAACTGAACAGTGA